>JADMIO010838866.1_pt1 | contig 82943 bp, 95 predicted proteins | sample 8958161 | NCBI WGS metagenome assembly JADMIO01 (sample SAMN16585339, study PRJNA669376) | soil metagenome | isolation source: Crop rotation soil | place: USA: Cullars Rotation, Alabama | collected 2011
GCCGCGACTTCAAGTCACGTGAATTCCAAGCTTCGGATCCCACTGTGCTGGAAAGGGGCCAGGCGCCCGCAGCAAAAGGAAAAGGAGGTCCGCCGCGTCCGGTGCTTTCCGTCACATCGACCGGATGGCCGGATGGCGGAGAAGTGCCCATGCGGCACGCAGGCCGAGGCGAAAACAAATCGCCCGCGTTCGAATTCCATTGGAGCCTGGGCAACACTCCGAGCGAAGCACCGGAAGGTCTCCAAACCTACGCCGTTATTTTTCACGACATCGAAAATTCCTCGAACAGAACCACCGTGGACACGCTGCACTGGTCTGCCTTCAACATCCCCGGCACCGCCAAGGGCCTGTCCGAAGGGTTGGGCGCGGGCGACCTGCCCGACGGCACGCGAAACGGTCCCGGCATCAATGGGCGAGGCGGAAATCCGTCTTCCTATTTCGGGCCGGGCGCTGGTCCTGGACCGTTCCACCACTACGTGTTCGAGTTCTATGCGCTCGACACGAAGATCGATCTGCCGGCCACCACATCGCGCGACGACTTGATGAAGGCGATGGACGGACACGTGATCGGCAAAGCTGCATACGTCGGCCGCTTCCACGCCCCTCCCCAGTAGACTCTTAGCTTGCGGCCCGCGCGCCACGGATACACGGTGCGCGGGTCCCCCCTTTTCTCCCCTTAGGAAGTCTTAAGTGATCAGCCCTAGGGCAATTCACGCGGCGGATTCGCGTGTGCTCACTCATGCCGTTGGCGAGCACGCTGGGCCGTATGGACTTAACGTGGTTTCTGAATTGCCCTACCAAGCGCATGAGACACACGGAACAGGATTTAGCCGTAGGAACCGCGGAGCGAAGGGCAGAGCCGCGTACCCTGGCTGGCGTTCCAGTGCTTGTGAGAGCGCCGAATGCTCACCCCATGGAAGCTTGTCTGCTCGACGTTTCGTCAGGAGGCGCCCGTCTGCGAACCCCAGAGGAGATCCCTGTCGGCATGAACATCAGGATCGAAGGGCAGGATCTGCTACTGTTCGGAAGAGTCAAACGCTGCCGCCACGTCAATGGCGCTCACGAAGTGGGATTGGAGCTCTCCGTGCCTTTGGAGGTGCTCGGCCAGTTGCGAAAACTAAACGCGGCCCTCAGGGAATTCAGCTAGAGAAGAGCGACTTGAAGAATCGTTTGAATTGCCAGTGTCTTCCGGGACAACGGTCCCAATCCGAAGGGGCGAAGCCAATGACGTTGGTGCCGCGGTCGACCACCAGGACCAAAGGGCTGGCGTTGGGATAGGAAACGTTGAAGACCACAGTGTCGCCGCAGTAATCGATGTTGTCCACTTTGGCTTCCGCGCCATGCGAATAGGGCGAAGCAGGCCCCCAATCCTTCTCGAACATTTCGAAAGGATTGTACCGGCAGGATTGCGCGGTGGGGCACCACATCTTGTAAGCGCCTTGAAAATCCTTGTTCTCCAGAGTGGCGAAAAAGCGATTCAGCGTCTTTTCCTGGCTCCAGGTCCGGAAATACAGGTAGCAGCAGGTGCCCACGATACCGACAGCCAGGACACCGGCTACAACCCACTTGATCCAGCGCCCATGACGCCCTTCGTCGGCCCCGTAGGTGTCTAGATAGCCCGCCATGGTCGTTATTTGGCCGGGTAGGCCTTATCGTACGCGGCGACCACCTGGTCGGTGATATCGATCCCCGTTTTGACGAACGGAGCGGCAGCCGAGTCGACGATCAGATCCAGGCCCTTCTCTTCCGCGACCTTCTTCAGCAGCTCCTGCATGCGCGTGCTGGCTTTGCGGACGGCGTCGTCGCGGTCGGCTTCGAAATCAGCCGTCAGGTCGTCATTCAGCCGCTGCAGCTGCGTCTGCTTGCGCTGTCCGCGCGCCTGGAGATCGGCCTCACCGGACTGGCTTAGCTTACCCTGGCTGGCGCTGAGCTGCGTCTGGATATCGGACAGCTCCTGCTGCCCCTTCTGAAGCGCGTCCTGCCGCGGCTTGTACTTCGCCTGGAGGTCACGGAGCGCCTTCTGTATTTCGGCGGTGCTCAGGACGGCATTTTGAAAGTTAACCACGGCCACCTTGGCGCCGGAAGCGCCGGCCGGGGCCTGCGCCCTGGCGGCGGGTACGGAAATCAAGCCGGCGGCACACACTGCCAGCGCGGGAAGCACAAATGAACGCATGAGCGAGTCGAACTCCTTAGAATACATTCTACAACTGACCGCCTACTTCAGCATTTCCGTGAGGACCCGCCCCATGTTCCCGCTGGGAGTCTCGATCGCCAGCAGGGTAGCCAGGGTGGGGGCGATGTCTTCCACGCCGACGGTTCGGGGATAGCTCCCGGCACGAACCTGCGCGGCTGGGCCCAGGATAATCACCGGAACGTGGCTATCGTAGCCATAGGGCGATCCGTGGGTGGTTCCCGTGGCGCTAAACATATAATAGGGTTCAGTCACGGTAAAGATGTCTGGTCCTCGGGCGGGGTTGAATCCGTTGCGAACACGCATATCCACGGGGTCGGATCCCAGCTTCCCGTCCATGAGCTGCGTCCTGGTATAAACGCGGGCAATATGGGGCTGCGAACGAACGCTATCGGCAGCGACTTTCTGGACTTCGGCCATATCGATTTTCTTTCCTGGAATCGGATCGGGCTTGAAGTATATGACACCGTCGGCACTGAAAGAGATCCATTGGCCTGCGCCGAATTTATCGTTCAGCGCTTTTTCGACCGCCGCGCGATAGGTGTTCCAGACGATCCGCCCTCCGGGCATCTTGCGTTTCTGGTTCAGTTCGGGCACCGGCGTGGATCCATGGTCGGCGGTGAAGGCGACCACCAGGTTTCCCCGCCCGGCGCGCGCTTCGGCCGCAGCGATCAGCTCGCCGATCAGCTTGTCGACGTGCTTCACCATGTCATGGATCTCAGGCGAATCCGGACCGTCACGATGCCCCACGTAATCGACCGAAGAGTAGCTGACGGTAAGAAGATCGGTCTTGGGCCCCGTACCCAGGTTTTCAGCAGTCAGGGCGCGCAGAGCCAAACCTTGCAGAAGCTCGTCTCCAAATGGCGACGCGTCCACTGCGTTGTACAACTGCGGACTGGGCGCCGCCGGCATCTTGTGACCCATCCAGTCCCGTCCCGCGTACTTGTCGCCGGGACGGCTGGCGTTGAAGTCACGCACCCAGCCTGGCAGCTCGGAGAAGTAAAACGTGCTCGATACGAAGTTGCCGGACTGGCCATCGAACCAGTACGCGCCGTCCGCCATATGGCCGGAGGGAAGAATCGCGCTGCGGTCCTTGAGCGAGATGCCGATGACTTTACCGCCTTTGCCGGAAATCTTGAGCTCGTCGCCGATCGTAGACACCAGCAGACGGGCAGGAGAGGAGCCCGCCGCGTTGCCGCTTCCACCCAGCAGCTTGGTCTGGTCGTCTGAAACGCTGGTTACGGTCTTGCCTGTGTCGGAATCCCACCACAGATTGCTGACGATGCCGCTCATTGCGGGAGTCGCGCCGGTGAGAAAGGTCGAATGCCCGACGGCGGTCACGGTCGGGGCGGCGTCGTAATGGGCGTTGGTGAAGACGGCGCCCTGGTCGAGCAGGCGTTTCAACCCGCCGGTCAGGTCTGCCCGGAAGCGCGTCAGATAGTCGTAACGGAATTGGTCGACCACGATGGCCAGCACCAGTTTGGGTTGTGCAGGGACGGCCGGTTTAGCTGCAGCGGGCACCGGGGTTTGAGCACCCGGGACCTGAGCAAATGAAACGTGGGCACAGCAAAACACGCCCAGAAGCAGGGCTAGAAATCGCCTTCGCATGAGGGTTTTAGTTTAGCAGCGTAACGCGAACGTATTGTTACTGCTGCCGGGCGCCGCCATTTTGGCGCGCCAGTTGAACTCGGGCGTTTTCGAGCTTCTCCCGCACCTTGGCGACTTCGGCGGAATCAAGCTCGGCAGGCGAGCTGCTCTGCCACTCTTTGAGCGAGACTTCCCATTGGGCGATTGCCTCCCGAACCTTCGACAGTTTGATGAGGACTTCCGCGTAGTGATCGCGCATGGTCGGATCGTGGGGCGTGAGCTCCACCGAGCGGCGCATCGCGTCTTCGGCTTCGGAGTAACGTCCCATGCGGTAATAGGCCCAGCCCAGGCTGTCAAGATAGGCGCCATTGTTGGGGTCGCGCTCCAGCGCCTTCTGGATCATGGCCAGCGCTTCGGGCAGCCGGAGGTTGCGGTCGGTGAGCATGTAGCCCAGGTAATTCAGCGTGGCGGGATTATCGGGCATCACTGCCAGCACTTTACGGAATTCCGTTTCGGCCGCTGTGACGTTCTTCATCCTCTCGTACATGGCGCCGCGCTTGAACCACACGTCGATCTTGTCTTCCTGGGATTCGGAAAGCTTCTCGGCGGCATCCAGGGCCTTGGCGGCTTCGTCGAATTTCTTGCCTTTGACGTAGAGATCGGAAAGCGCCAGCTCAATGCCGCGATCTTCCTTGCCATCCAGCATCTTCCGGATATCCGCGACGGCTGCGTCGGTCTTGCCCATCTCGGCCATCAGAGATGCCCGGGCGACGCGAAGCTCCTGATCGTTCGGAAATTTCTTGAAGGCCGCATCCGCCTCATCCTGAGCCTTCGCATATTCCTTGCCACCCATGTAGGTGTCGATGATGCTCGCGCTGGCATGCGCTGCTTTGGCGGGATCCAGAACCGCGATCTGACGGTAGGTATCCACAGCGGGTTGAGTCTGGTCCGCGATCCGCTGCATGGCAGCCAACTGCTCCATCAGCGCGACCCTGTTTTCCAGTTGCGCCGGGTCGTAAGACCGGCTTTCGGATTTTTGCAGAACGCCGCGCATGGCCTCGATGGCTTCCGCCTGCTTGTTCTCGGCCTGCAGGATGTAAACCTCATTCAACTGGATCTGGATGTTATTCGGATCGATGGATTTGGCCTTGTCGGATGCTTCCCGCGCTTTGACAAAATCGCGCTTCTGGCGATAGAGCTGCGACATCCGCAGGTAAGAGTCGGCGTCGGTGGGATCGTCGTTCACCAGTTCCTGATAAGCCGCGAGCGCATCGTCGTAGCGTTCGGCGGAGATCAGAAGCATGGCCATCTTGCGTTCGAGATCGGGGCCGTTGGGCGGATTGAGCTCCAGCGCCCGGCGCAGGGTGTCTGCAGCCAGACCGTATTCCTTCATCTGCTCATAGGCATCGGCCAGCCGGTTGAGGCTGTCGGGACTCGGATTCTTCTCGGAGGCGCGCTTGAGCAGGTTCGCTGCGCCCGCGTTGTCGCCTTTGATTCCCAGAACCGTGGCGAGGCCGGTGAGACCATCCTCGTTTTCCGGAGATAGTTCGAGAGCCTTTTTGAAAGCGGTTTCGGCGGCATCCAGGTTCTGCCCGGCGCTCTGGAGACGGCCGAGCCACACCCATGCATCTGCATCGCGGGGAGCGAGCTCAGTGATCCTCTGATATTCCTGCGTAGCCTGGCGCAGCATCGTCTCGTTGACGCGCCCGCGCTGGGCGTCGATCTGACGCACGTAAATTCCGGCGAGCACGCGGTGCGCCGCCAGATCGTTGGGGTTCGTCTTAATGGCTTGCTCGGAGTCGGTTTGCCCGTCCCGGAGGCGGCCGCTCTGGCTGTACAGATCGGACAGCTCCTCAGCCATCAGGGCGGAGTTTGGATCGGCTTTGAGCGCAGCCTTGTAATTCTCAATCGCGAGATTCACGTACTCGGTGCGATTCGTTGTGCTGCCGGCCAACTCGGCATACATGTGAGCCAACGTGTAGCGGTAGTAGGCGTTAGACCGGTCGACTGCGGCGGGCGCATTCCCCTGCCCCCAGCATGCTCCGCCACCCAGCACCGAGATCAGGAAGACTGCGTTCAGTATTCGCATCTAGTTCTTGTCCTCAACCGGCAAAGTACCCATCCTCAGTATATCTAGCTCGCCCGGCCTGCCGGTTAACACGATGGTCGCGTCCAAACATACCATCCGATATACTCGGCTTCATATGAGATTTCGCTTGTTGCTTACTACGTTGTTCCTGCTGGCGGTGTCGGCCTTCGCGGCCGATGTCGACGGCAAGTGGACCGGAACCATCTCCACCCCGAACGGGGACTTCCCCCAAACCTTCAATTTCAAGGCCGAGGGAGCCGCCCTGAGTGGGTCGCTCGAGTTCATGCCAGGAATGGCGATTCCCATTGCCGACGGAAAGGTGGATGGCAATAACATCTCTTTCTCGGTCACGCTCGATTTCGGCATGCCTCTCAAACTGACGTACACCGGCGTGGTGGCGGGTACTGAGCTGAAAGTAAAAGGCGACGCCGGAGGGATGCCGTTCGAGTTCGTTCTGAAAAAGGCTTAACGAACCACAGCCGAGTGCCGTGACAGTCCGCTAGATCGCTCGGCCTACTCGCTGCCCGGCACTACAAACAGTGAGAAGTGGGCGAGCATACGGCCCATGAAGCTGTCGCGTTCCGACAGGCTGACCCAGGCGAGCTTCTGGGGGTCGTTCTGATCGTCGAAGAAGCCGACCCCACCGCGCTTGAGCATGTTGTCGGTCCACGAGCTGATCACTTGGCCGTTCAGGTAGGTGATGAAGTGGTCATCCTGCACGGTCATGCGGACACGATAATTCACCCCGCGCTCAAGGCTCATCGGAAGAGGCAAGCGGACCGGGTTGGTTTCCCGCCCATCGATCACGGAATAGCGAATGAGCCCGGCGTTGTGAGGCGCTCCGGGCTTCGCGATCACGAGCTTGCTGGCGTAGTAGTTGCTCCCGTTGGCCGCGCGGAACGCCCAACTGAGACTGCGGCCCTCCATTTGGCCTTGAAATTCCATCTGGTAGTTCTGCAGGGAAGCAGAACGTTCCCACAGACGAAGAGAAACAGGCTTGGACAAAACCGGCCGGGAAGTGCCCCAGTCCCGGGAATCGTCGGCAGTAGTCCAACTACGCGAACTGACCGTCACCCAGTCGGTGAAGCCCGATCGGAATTCGTGATGCAGGCTGACCGGAGCCTGGCTCCTGACGACTTCTCCCACGGCGCCCCAGACACGGCTGGGAAGGCCGCGCTTGATGGAAGGATCCAGTGAGACCTGGGGAAACGCGGCGCCGGGTCCAGGACCGGGAAGCAGCAGCGCGGCGACCAGAAGTCCACCCACCGTAAGGAAGGCGAAGATCGACGCCGTTTGACCAGCCGTCGCGGCCGGGCGAGCCGAACCTTTTTTCTTATCTTTTGATCGCGCCACGGACCAGTGTTCCATCTCGTCTTCTTCGCGATAGGCTTGGGCGGAGGCCAGCTTCGCCTCCTTGCGGTGAGCGGCGCAACAATACTGCTGGTCCGCCAGCTTCCGCAACAGCCCGATCTTTTTACCGCACAAGAAGCACAACATCGAAGTTTTCTTAGCCTGTTATTGCTAGCCCGATTCTAACAGTCAGCACTCGGTCTGAAGCAGTCCTAAGCGAAGAAAACTTAGGGGACTCGCGTACTTCTTAGACTGCTCCTAAGGTGTACTATTTAGGCACCCCTTAGACTAGTGGATCGGCCGTGGCGGACGAAACCTTTAATGAAGACTTTGGCGACCCCGTGCACCTCCCGGTCACGGATGTATTCGACCTGCATAGCGTTCCCGCCCGCGACGTTAAAGAAGCAGTTGAAGAGTATCTGGCCGAAGCCCATCGCCTGGGATACAAGGCCTTGCGGATCATCCACGGCCGCGGCATCGGCGTCCAGCGTGAGATGGTTCGCGGGATCCTGGCCCGGACGCCCTTCGTCGAGTCGTATCAGGATGCTCCAGCAGAGGCCGGCGGGTGGGGAGCCACGCTGGTAACGCTGCGGTAGAACACTGGGCTGCTAGAATCGACCTGTGTTCAGAAAGGTACTGGTAGCGAACCGCGGCGAGATTGCCGTGCGAGTGATACGTGCGCTTCGGGAGTTAGGGATCACGAGTGTGGCTGTGTATTCGGACGCGGACCGGGGATCGCTGGCAGTTCAATTGGCGGACGAAGTGGTCCATGTGGGGGCGTCCCCTTCTTCGGAAAGCTACTTGCGCATCGACCGCATTGTAGACGCAGCGAAGCATCATGGGGCGGAAGCGATTCACCCTGGATACGGTTTCCTCAGCGAGAACGCGGATTTCGCGGATGCCTGTGCCGCAGCGGGGATCGTGTTCATAGGACCTCCCGGTGATGCGATTCGCAAGCTTGGATCGAAAACGGCGGCGCGGCAGTTGGCCATCGCGGCCGGAGCGCCGGTAGTTCCGGGAACCGAGCGGGCTCTATCGGGCTGGGAGGAAGCGCGAAGCGCGGCAGGCGCCTTGGGCTATCCCGTGCTACTCAAAGCATCGGCCGGCGGGGGCGGTAAAGGCATGCGCCGGGTGGATCGCGAATCCGAATTGCAGTCGGCGCTGCGCGATGCCGCGAGCGAAGCGGGACGCGCTTTCGGCAACAGCGAAGTGTACGTTGAGAAGCTGGTCGAGGAACCCCGTCACATTGAAATCCAGATTCTGGGGGATCGATACGGCCACCTGATCCACTTGGGCGAACGCGAGTGTTCCATCCAAAGGCGCCATCAGAAAGTGATCGAGGAGTGCCCTTCCCCGTTCATGGCGTCGCATCCGGACCTTCGGCAAAAGATGGGTCAGGCTGCGGTGGGAGTCGCGCGCGCGGCCGGTTACGTGAACGCGGGCACCGTCGAGTTCCTGGTGGACCAGGATGCAAATTTCTATTTCCTGGAAGTGAACACGCGGCTGCAAGTAGAGCATCCGGTCACGGAGCTGGCGACCGGGCTCGATTTGGTGGAGTGGCAACTGAAGATCGCTGCGGGCGAGAAGCTGACGCTGAATCAGGAGGATGTCACCTGGCGTGGTTCGGCGATCGAATGCCGGATCTATGCGGAGGATCCAGATCACGACTTCATGCCCGCGCCGGGCACGATTACTCATTTGAGCGAGCCTTCGGGTCCAGGAATACGGCTGGATTCGGGGATCTTCGAAGGCTGGCAGGTGCCCTTGGAGTACGACCCCTTGCTGGCGAAGCTGGCGGTTTGGGGATCGACGCGGGAAATCGCAATCAACCGGCTGGATCGGGCGCTTTCGGAATATGTGCTGACCGGGGTCCGGAATAACATCGCCTTCTTCCGCGAAGTACTGGCCGACGCGGAGTTCCGCAAAGCGCGGCTGTCCACGTCATTCCTGGATCGCTTTTTCAAGGACCGTAAGAAGCCGGATGCCGATCCGGAATCCGAGGCTGCGGCGGCGCTGGTCTTGGCTCTGCAAAAGAGTTCCGCTTCCCTGCCCGCTCGCGAACGCATGATCTGGATGGAGTCCGGGCGCGAGAGTCTTCTGCGATGAAGCGGCATATAACGGTGAACGGCAGATCCGCGCAGATCGAAATCGAGGGTTCGCGGCTGCGCTACGAACGCGAGGACGGAGTGGTCATCGAACGGGAGTTTTCCGTGGATGGCGCATCGGTGCTGCTGAACGATCGAAGCTTCCTTGTCTTCCGCGGCTCGAGCAAGGAAGTGTGGGTAAACGGCCGACTGCTCTCGATGGAAGTTTTCGACCCTCGCGACCTGCGGCCGGGACAGGGCTCGGCAGCCAATCGGGGGCGCCAGGAAATCGCCGCTTCTATGCCAGGCAAGGTGGTCCGCCTGCTGGTATCGGCGGGAGATACGGTCGAAGAAGGACAAGGCCTCGTTGTCGTGGAGGCGATGAAGATGCAGAATGAAATGAAGTCGCCCAAGGCGGGACGCGTAGTGGAAGTTCGTGCGCGGCCGGATGCTACGGTGGGAGCGGGCGAGATATTGGTAGTAGTTGAGTAGTGTGATCGAGTAGGAGTTCGTATGGCAGCAACAGCGGTATGTCCCATCTGCGGAGGAACAGGCTGGAAGATTATCGAGCGGGCTGGTCTGTCGGGCGCGGAGCCTTGCCGCTGCGCGGAAGCGGCCATCGCAGTGTCCCTCCAGACCAACTCAGGGATTCCTCCCAACTACATCCGGGCGTCGCTCGATAATTTTCAGCTTCCGGGGCAGGAGAATCCGATTGCCCGCACCGGTTTGGGCACGGTGATGATGCAGGTCCGCAGCTTCGTGCGCGAGTTCCCCAATCCGGAGCGTCCCGGCCTGCTGCTTTGCGGCGATACCGGAACCGGAAAAACCCACTTGGCGGTGGCAGCGCTGAAGGCCATCATCGACAAAGGCCACGAGGGGATTTTCTTCGACTACCAGAATCTGCTGGATCGCATTCGCTCGAGCTACGACAAGACATCGGGATCGAGCGACAAAGAAACGTATCGCACCGCTCTGGATGCCGAGGTCCTGCTTCTGGATGATCTCGGATCGCACCGGGTTACGGAGTGGGTGGAAGATACGGTCACATCGATCGTGACCCACCGGTGCAATCATCGCAAGCCTTTGATCGCGACCACCAACCTGAGTCCGGACGACATTGGTCCGGCGGCTTACACCACGCCGGGCGGAACGGACGTGAGCAAGAAAACGCTTACCGAGGTGATCGGCGCGCGGGCGCGATCGCGCCTGTTTGAGATGTGCCGGGTGGTGCGGATGCCTGCGGTTGAAGACTATCGGGTCAAGCGCGCTAGGTAGCGCCTCTCGTGTACAATTGTACACAGATGAATGTTGGTCGAATGGGACCCCAAAAAGGCAGCTTCGAACTTTCGTAAGCATCGCGTTCGGTTCGCGGACTCGATAGCGGTGCTGGAAGACATTCGGGCGATTACTTTTCGGGATTTCGAGGAAGGCGAAGAGCGCTGGGTTTCCATCGGTTCAGACACCATCGGCCAGGTTCTTGTGGTGATCTACACGTTGCGGGCACAACGAATTCGGATTATTTCAGCAAGACGGGCGACTCGTCAGGAACGCGCCCAGTACGAGGAGGAGCCATGAGAAAAGAATACGATTTCAGCCGCGGGAAGCGTGGGCCGGTCTTGAGCGTCGCCAAAGGGAAAACACGCGTCACGATTCGTTTAGACGAGGACGTGATCGAGTGGTTTCGCGAGCAAGTGGACGCGGCAGGGGGTGGGAACTATCAGAGCCTGATGAACCAGGCATTGCGTGAGTTCATCAAGCGCTCCAAGGAACCCCTGGAATCGACCTTGCGGCGAGTGATCCGGGAAGAGCTGCGGAAGGCTGGCTAAACCGATCTAAACTGGAGACATATGCGGATTCTGGTGGTGGAGGACGAAAGTCGCATCGCCGACTTTCTTTCGCGTGGTCTTGAAAGCGCGGGATACGCGGTAGACGTGGCGGCCACGGGTGGCACCGCCATCGACATGATTCATTCCACCGATTATGACCTGGTGATCCTGGATCTAGGCTTGCCGGACGTGGATGGACTGACCGTGCTGCAGAAGATCCGGAACCGCAAGGTGAGCCCGCCGGTCCTGATCCTGAGCGCGCGAGATGCTGTCGACGATCGCGTCAAAGGACTCGAAGGCGGCGCCGACGATTACCTGGTCAAGCCCTTCGCGTTCGTGGAACTTCTGGCGCGCGTGCGCGTTTTGCTGCGCCGCGGCCAGCCGACTCCGGAAAAACTGCAGGTGGGCGAGCTTTCGCTCGATTGCATCCGGCGCAAAGTTTCGCGCGACGGCGAGAATATCGAGCTGGCGCCCAAAGAGTTCAGCATTCTCGAATACCTGATGCGGAACCGTGGCCGTCCTCTCAGCCGCACGATGATCGTTGAACATGTCTGGGACATGGATTACGACGGCCTCACCAATATCGTCGATGTCTACATTCGCCATCTGCGGAGCAAGATCGACGATAAGTGGCCGCAGAAAATGATCCAGACGGTGCGCGGCATCGGTTACATGCTGGATACTCCCGATCACGCCGCCGAAAAGAATGGATAATCGCGGATAACGTGCGGCTCTTTCCGAATCTCGTACGCGGATTGCGGTTCCGGCTGACCGTCAGCTACCTGCTGCTGTTCTCCGCGCTCCTGATCGTCATCGGGCTCTATTTCCGCCACAGCCTCCAGGTGCAGACCGAAGGCGATGTCCGGGCCGTGCTCGAGGAAGTCTGGGGCGAAGCCAAGGGCTATCTGCGTATCGAAAATTACCGGCCGCACTGGACCGCGGACGTGGACGATCCGGAAGATGCGCACATCATGGAGCGCCTCCGCTACGTGATTCTACTCACGGACGCCAACGGCAATGTTCTGATCGATTCACCCGCGTATGAATCCATCGGCATCGATTCCCTCCCGGAGATCCGGCGCATCATGGCGCTCAAGGAACCCGAGATTCATATGCGGACAGACCGGGCCGGCACGCCGTACATCATTAAGGCCTGGGTGATGCCGGACGATCGCGGACAGAAGTACTTTTTCGCTATCGGCCGGTCGCTTGCCGATAGCGTACGTACCGTCAAAACATTCACGCGGGATTATTTCTTGTCGCTGCTTGCGATTATTCCGCTGACAGGACTGCTGGGGTGGGCGCTGGCGGGCCGCGCGATTCAGCCTGTGAATGAGGTTGCACAGGCCGCACAGAAGATCACCGGATCAAATCTTTCGCTGCAGATCCCCCTGCGTGGCTCGGGCGACGAACTCGATCATCTGATCGGAAGCTTCAACCGGATGACCACCCGGCTGGAGGATTCCTTCGAGCAGATCCGCCGCTTCTCGACGGACGTTTCGCATGAGCTGCGCACGCCCCTCACCGCGATCCGAGGACAGTTGGAAGTGGCGCTGTTCACCGCCCAGACTCCCGAACAGTATCGCGATGCCATGGTGAACGCGCTGGAGGACGTAGAGCAGCTATCGAGCATCGTGCGCGCTCTCTTGCTGCTATCGCAGGCTGAATCGGGCCAGGTGGTTCTGCAGAAGACCATGCTGGATGTGGGCGCCGTGGCTGAGGACGTCGTCGATCAGTTCCAGATTCCGGCCGAAGAGAAGCGGGTCCAGCTGACGGCGCGCATCGAACCGGGCGTTACGATCCCCGCCGACCGGGTTCAAATCGAACGGCTGTTCTCCAATCTGCTTTCGAACGCAGTGAAGTATACCCCCGCCGGCGGTACCGTTCAGGTACGCGTGAGCCGCGAGGAAGACTGGGCCCGGGTCGAAATAGAAGACACCGGCGTGGGGATCGCGGCCGAAAACCTGCCCCACATCTTCGACCGCTTCTACCGCGTCCGCAATCCTGAAACTAACCTGATTCAGGGATTGGGCCTCGGCCTGAGCTTCGTCGCCTGGATCGTGAAGGCGCACGGCGGGCAAATCGACGTCACCAGCACAGTGGGGGCAGGAACGCGTTTTATGATTCGTCTGCCGGCCGAGGTGGGTATTGAGCCCACAGTGAAGGAACGGCATGAGGTACAGAGCACGGGCTGAAGGACCGTGCCACACTGCTACACTAGGACTCCATGGCCCTGGATATCGCTGAAAGCGCGCGCGAAGACGTCGTCATCCTCACCTTGAAGGGGCGGCTGACATTAGGCGAATCGAACATTGTTCGGGAACGCATCGGCCAGCTCGCCGCAGCGGGCAAGAAAAACGTCGTGGTGGATCTGGGCGGCGTCGACTATATCGATTCCACGGGGCTCGGCATCCTGGTCATCTGTTTCACATCGCTCAAGAAGGTTGGCGGCGCCCTGAAGCTGGTGAATCCGAACAAGCGCAATGTCGAATTGCTGCTGCTGACCAAGCTGCACACGGTCTTCGAAGTGTTTGTGGAAGTCCAGGACGCGGTCAACAGCTTCTTCCCGGATCGCCAGATCAAGCACTTCGACATCCTGAGCTTCGTGCAGCAACAAGAGAACAGCTAGGGACCCGCGCACCGCCGGTACACGGCCGTGCCGCCTGCCCGTCCCGCTAGGCAGTAGCGCTGGAACCAGGCAGACAGATCGTCGTACTTCCGGATATCCAACTGTGGATTAAAGGCGCTGAGACCGTCCACGATGATCGACGGTGAGCTGCGCAAGAGCTCCGCCCGATTCTGCCGGGCCCACTCGGCGTCGACACTGGTCGCGTCGCGAAGATGGCGGTCCGCGGGGACTCCCGTCAGAGGCTGCGATTCCCACATCCGCGAGGCGACTGGCAGCCGGGTATAGACGACCAAGTTCGGGCGATACCCCCAGATGAAGATCGTGTCGCCTTCCTGAGCGATCGAGCCAACCAGAGCAGCGGCCTGGCGGCTCTCCTGATCGAGGGCGACGTCGCGCCAGGAATGCGGACGCCCGGCGAGATCATCGGCGGCCAGAACGAAATAGCGAGGGCCGAACCGGATCATCGCGACGAGTGCCGTTACTGCAACGATTCCGACTGCGACTCGCCGCAGCAGCGGCCGGGTTTCGCCCGCCAGGAGGCAAATGCCCCGCCCCGCGACGATGGTCAAAGGCGGCAGAACCTGGTTCAGATAATGTGGGGAAAATCGCCAGCCTACTCCGGCAGCCGCTAACGATATCCCCGTCCAGAGGAGCGTCCGCACCGGAATCGAGTCTTCTTTTCTCCCCCGCACGAAATACCAGGCGGCAGCGATCGCCAGAGCGGCGTGAAATCCGAGCCAGTTCCGGACGCGCAACATCGCGCTTTCGAGGGGCGAATCTCCCGGCGGCGCGCCCGCGTACAACATTCCCCAACGCCAGACACTTTCGACATAGGACGGAAAGGCGTGCTGGGAGAACAACCATCCTAAAAGGACGGCGTTAGGCAGGAGGAATCCCGCAAGCAGCAACGGCCATCCGGCGGGAGTGAAGATCAGGCAAACCAGCAATACCATCAGACCCTTAATGTTCAAGGCGAAGGCAAATCCCGCCGCCAGACCCGCGGCCAACGGCTTCTGTCGCCAGGCGAAATAGACCGCCGAGAGATGCGGCAAGATCATTAATGTGTCGGGTTCGAGCGGAATAGTCGCCGCAGGCAGGTAGAAAATCAGAGAAAATGCCAGAAATACCGCCGCCCAATATCCTTCGCGTTTCCCCCATAAGCCGGATGCGAAGCGAAAAGCCATCGTGCAGGAGGCAACGGCCCACACTGTCTCGCTCACTCGCAAAGGCCACCCGGGTAAAGCGTCGAACAGGACAGCCAGCAGGGCGCTCAAGGGAGGTTTGTCGTACCACAGGTCGCGGTACAGCATCTTGCCGTGCAGCAGCTGCACCGCAGCTGCCAGATGGTAGTCTTCATCGGCCCATAAGATGTTCGAGTGACATAGCCGGGAGAACAACAAGACTCCCGTCAGGGACACCCAGAACCACACGGAGGACCGTTGCATGTTGGACTATCCATTGGAGCACAGCGATCCTGTTATACACTACTAAGAAGGAAATACATGGCGAAAATCTCTGAAGTGTTCGGTGGTGCTGCGGCGATTGCGAAGGGCATGTCTGTGACGTTCCGGGAAATGTTAAATCCCACGCTCACGGAGGACTATCCCGAAGCGCCGGCGAAATTTCAGGAGCGTTATCGTGGCGTTCACGAACTGCAGCGCGATGAGAATGGCCTGGAGAAGTGCGTGGCCTGCTTCCTGTGCGCAGCCGCGTGCCCAGCCGAATGCATCTATATCGAGGCCGCCGAGAATACCGATGCGCTCCGCATCAGCGGTGGTGAGCGGTACGCGAAAGTCTACAACATCGATTACAACCGCTGCATTTTCTGCGGCTTCTGCGTGGAGGCGTGCCCCACCGATGCGATCACCCACGGGCACGGTTTCGAGATCGCCAGCTACAACACATCCACGCTGATTTATCGCAAAGAGCAAATGTTAGTTCCCGTGCCGGCCGGCGCGCATTTCCCTCTCAAGGCGGAACCTTCTCAGTCCGGCGACGCGCACTAGACCTTCATCCCCAATGATTCTGCCCACCACCACAACCGCGGTGTGGATCCTGGCGATTGTTTCCCTGCTATGTCTGGGAAGCTGGGCGAACACATTGAAGATGGGTGGCCGATGGCGCTTTGAGTACTTCTACTACGATTTCGTGTTGGGAATCCTTTTGGCTGCGGGGGCGGCGGTGCTTCTGTTAGGGTCGGCTCGTCCCCAGGAGCTTACATTTCAGGACAATATGCTGCTGGCGGGCTATCGAAAAATGGCCTGGGCGATGGGCAGCGGCGTTGCACTGAATCTGGGCACCACGCTATTGCTCGCGGCGATGACCATCGGCGGCATGAGTGTCGCGTTCCCTGTGACGTTGGGCGTGGCGCTGGCGATCGGCGCGGTCTGGGACTACGTGAATACCGTGCAGGCCAATGGGGCTGCGACGTTTGCGGCAGTATGTCTACTGATGGCGGGCGTGGTGGTGGCGATCCTGGCGGACCGCCGGCGCGCGCGGGTGCTGCGGGAAGCCTCTCAGAAGGCTCTAACCCCGGATCCTCGCGCGAAATCGAAGCGACCCAAAACTCCCGCCGCTGCCTTGATGATCATCCTGGCTGTGGTGGGCGGCATCGCGCTGAGCACGTTCCCTCGAATTTTGGCCCAAGCCACTAGTGGAGAGAACGGCTTGGCAGCCTACTCGGCCATGCTGCTGCTCGCAGGCAGCGCATTCGTCTCGGCGCCCTTCCTCGTGCTGTTCTTCACTACCTTCCCGGTGTCCGGCACTGCTGGAAGCCTGGGGGGCTACTTTCAAGGCAGCCTCAAGCAGCATTTGCTCGGTATCGCGGGAGGGATTCTCTGGGGAGTCGGCATGTTGAGCAGTCTCCTGGTGTCCGCCGCCCCATCCCATTTGCAACTGGGCACAATGGCGCAATTTCCCCTGCTGAACGGCGCGGTTGTGATCGCTCCGCTTTGGGGCTTGGTCGCGTGGCGCGAGTTCCAAGGGGCCGGCCAGCGCGGCAAAATGCTGGTGTCGGGGATGGTGGTTTTGTTCCTGGCTGGACTCGCCATGGTGGGATTCGCGTTTTCCGCCAAATGACCCTGCACGGCCCGCGGACCGGCAGCGTCGTTCCTTACAAGATGAAGTGTGCGATCGGCTTAGTAGCGCTTATCTCGGCCGCGCTGCCGGCTTTCGGCGGCGAATACGTTGTGTTTTCAAGTGGTTTGAAGCTTCGCGCGGACCGGCATGAGAACTCCGGGGATGTGATTCGCCTGTTCCATAACGGCGGAGTCACCGAGATCCCCGCAGCATTGGTATCCGGATTCGAACAGGAAGAAGTAGTGGCGCCGGCCCCGGTTGCTCCTCCTCCGGCACCTACGTATATTGCCGCCGCTCCCGCAGCAGCAATTCCCGCACCGACGGATCCCAGGACCATGGTGCGAGAGGCTGCGGTTCGTTCCGGGCTGCCGCCTGAATTCGTGGAGAGCGTCGCTCTGGTGGAATCGGGATTCCGGCCCGACGCGGTTTCTCCCAAAGGCGCCCTGGGAGTCATGCAACTGATGCCTGGGACGGCCAAGACCCTGGGAGCGGATCCGTACAATACCGCGCAGAACATCGACGCCGGCGCCCGCCTGCTTCGCGATTTACTTCTCAAGTACGACGGCGATGTGGTGAAGGCTCTCTCGGCCTACAATGCCGGTGAAGGTGCGGTCGATCGGTATCAGGGCATGCCGCCTTACAACGAGACTCGCTGGTACGTGAAGAAAGTGATCGACGCGTATCAGAAGGCCGGCGGACAGTAGCAAACCACCGGCTAAGGCCGGTGCCACTTCAAAATTGGTTTCCGCGCGGCGGCGACTTCATCCACCTTGGTTGTGCGCGTCGTATGCGGGGCGCTTGCGACCACATCCGGACTTTCTGCAGCGATCGAAATCAGCGCATCCGCGAACAGATCGAGCTCCTGTTTGCTCTCCGTCTCCGTCGGCTCGATCATCAGCGCGCCGTGAACAATCAGCGGGAAGCTCACCGTGTAAGGATGAAACCCGTAGTCGATCAGGCGCTTGGCGATGGCTCCCGTGGAATCGTGCCGGAAGACGCATTCGTGCATGCTGGGCGCGCGATAGGCGATCTCATAGTGCGGTTCGAGCAGCTTTCGCAGATAGTTGGCGTTAAGCAGCGCATCCAGCGTGGCGCGCTTCAGTCCGTCGCCGCCGTGCGCCATGATATACGCCAGGGCCCGCACCAGCACGCCGAAATTTCCGTAGAACGCCCGCACCCGCCCGATTGACTGCGGCTGGTCGTAATTCCACGACCATCCCGAAGGCCCGCTCTTCAGCCGGGGAAGCGGCAAGAACGGCTCCAGAGGCTGCTTCACAGCCACGGGTCCCGAGCCCGGCCCGCCCCCACCATGGGGAGTCGAAAAGGTCTTGTGCAGGTTCAGGTGCATGAGATCGACGCCGTAGTCGCCTGGCCGGGAAATTCCCGCCAGCGCATTCATGTTGGCGCCATCCATGTACACGAACGCGCCCTTCGCATGAAGAATGCGCGCGACCTGAGTGATGTGCTCCTCAAACACTCCCAGCGTGTTGGGATTGGTGATCATGATGGCAGCGACGTCTTCGTCCACCATCTTCTCCAGCGCCTGGGCGTCCAGCATTCCGCGATCATTGGAAGCGACGTTGACCACTTCGTATCCCGCCATCCGCACCGAAGCAGGATTCGTTCCGTGAGCCGAATCGGGGACAATCACTTTCCTGCGCGCATTTCCCTGCGCCTCGAGAGCGGCCCGGACCAGCAGGATCCCCGTCAGTTCCCCGTGCGCACCCGCGGCCGGTTGCAGTGTGACTGAGTCCATTCCTGTGATCTCGGCCAGCGCCCGTTCGAGCTCGGCCAGGATGGCGAACGCGCCCTGCGAAAGAGCGTCAGGCTGATAAGGATGGATCCACATCAGGCGTTCGGTTCGCGCCACGGCTTCATTCACGCGCGGGTTGTACTTCATGGTGCAGGAACCCAGCGGATACAGCCCGAGATCGATCGCGTAATTCCAGGTCGAGAGGCGCGTGAAGTGCCGGATCACATCCACTTCGCTGACTTCGGGAAAGTCTACAATCTCCTGGCGCACGTGATCCGCACCGAGCGCTTCGACGGGATCGATCCCGGGCACATCCAGTTCGGGAAGCTGGTAGCCGGCCTTGCCAGGTGAGCTGGTCTCGAAAAGCAGCGCTTCGTTCTGCGTGGGATGCTGCCGGACTTTTTTGATCATCGATTCCATCGCTTCGCTAGGCTCCGAACGCCTCCGCTACTGCGTCCATATCGGCGCGGCGGGACATCTCCGTGCAGCATAGCAACATGCTTTTCCCGAGCTCAGGATAAAAATGTTCGAGCGGCAGGCCGCCGATGATTTGAAATCCGAGTAACCGCTGGTTGATCTCCTCCGTGGATTGCACGCCGGTAACAGCGACGAATTCGTTGAAGTACGGTCCGCGGAACCGGCGCCACAGCTTTTCGCCCAGGTAGTGCGCCTTAGCCAGATTCTGCTCGGCCAGCTCGCGCAGGCCCTGCTTGCCGTAAAGCGACATGAAAACCGTAGCCATCAGCGCGATCAGAGCCTGATTGGTGCAGATATTCGATGTGGCCTTCTCTCGTCGGATGTGTTGTTCTCGGGTTGCAAGCGTCAGGCAAAACGCCCGATTGCCGTTGGAGTCTTTGGTTTCGCCGACCAGGCGGCCGGGCAGCTGGCGCACGAACTTTTCCTTGCACGCCAGGATTCCGGCGAATGGCCCGCCGTAACTCGGCGCGATGGCGAAACTTTGCAGCTCGCCCGCCACGATGTCGGCGTCGCGCGCCGGCTCCAGCAATCCGAGCGAAACAGCCTCCGCGAACACGAAGATCAGCAGCGCGCCCTTGGCATGGGCGATCTCGGCAATCTCTTTAGCATTCTCGACGATCCCGAAAAAGTTCGGCGATTGAATGACGACCGCCGCGGTTGTATCGCTAAGAGCCTGCTCCAGCGATGCGACGTCCACCTGCCCGCTTTCGGGATCGTATTCGAACTCCTTCACCGTCGTGCTTTGATGGCGCGTGTAGGTCCCAAGCACCTCCCGATACTCCGGGTGGACCGTGCGGGCCACGGCGATACCGTCGCGGCCGGTGATGCGCATCGCCATCATTGCCGCTTCGGGCACGGCGGTCGATCCGTCGTACATCGAGGCGTTCGCCACATCCATGCCGGTCAACTGGCAAAGCATGGTCTGGAATTCGAAAATCGCGGTTAGCGTACCCTGTGAAATTTCCGCCTGGTAGGGCGTATACGACGTAAGAAATTCGCCGCGCGAGACGATGGTATCCACCAGCACCGGGCGGTAGTGATGGTAGACTCCGGCGCCCAGGAAATTAGCGCGGGAAGTCGCGTTCGCGCGGCCGCGCGCGGTGAAGTAATCGACGATCTCGTACTCGCTCTTGCCGGCCGGAATATTCAGCGCGCCAGGAAAACGCACTTCTTCCGGCAGGTGCTTGTAAAGATCCTCGAGCGAGGACACGCCGATAGTATCGAGCATCTGGCGGCGCTCGATATCAGACTTCGGTAAGTAGCGCAATTAGGACGATTCCGTTCCGACGTAAGCCTGATATTCGGCGGCTGTGAGAAGCTTGCCGGCCTCGCCTGGCTCCGACAACTTGATCTTAACAAGCCATCCCGACGTATACGGATCCTTGTTGAGAGTTTCGGGCGACTCGGCGAGCAGTCCGTTCACCTCCACAACAGTGCCTGAGACCGGCGTGTAAATATCGCTCACCGCTTTAACCGATTCCACCGAGCCAATGGTCTTGCCCTGTTGTAGAACGGCACCAGCCTTGGGCAGGTCGACGTACACAATGTCGCCCAGTTCTTTTTGTGCGTGAAACGTGATCCCGATGGTTCCGATATCGCCTTCGACGCTTACCCACTCATGCTCTTTGGTGTAGCGGAGATTTTCTGGAGTCATTGTCTGTTCCTCTTGTAGAAGGGAGTCGGCACGGTCACTGCATCCACGGCCTGTCCTCGAATGAGGATCTGAATCGGCCGGCCGGTCTCGGCTTGTTCGTAAGGCAGGTAACACAGGCCGATATTCTTGCCGAGCGTGGGGGATGGCCCTCCGCTGGTCACCCAGCCGGCGCCCTTTTGCCCGATCGAGACTTCGTAACCATCGCGGCCAATGCCCCGCCCGGTCATCTCAAATCCAATCAGTTTGCGGGTCACGCCGCGGGATTTCTGGTTTGCGAGCGCATCGCGGCCGACGAAGTTGCCTTTGTCCATTTTGACGATCCAACTCAGGTTCGCCTCCCATGGAGTGATGGAAGCATGAATCTCGTGATCGTAGAGCGCCATCGCCGCCTCAAGACGCAGCGTATTACGCGCGCCCAATCCGCACGGCTTAATTCCGAATCCTGCGCCCGCAGCCAGAATTTCGTCCCAGACACGCGGAGCATCGGCAGGCGGAAAATAGATCTCGAAACCATCTTCTCCCGTATAGCCGGTTCGAGCAATTCGCGCAGATACTCCACTCACCGTGCCATCGACGAAACTATAGTAGCGAATGGGCGCGAGCGGAACCGGGGTCAACTTCTGCAGAGTATCGAGCGCTTGCGGACCTTGCACGGCGAGCTGCGCATAGCGGGACCCTGCGTTTTCAACCTCCGCATCGAACATATTGTGCGTGAGGATGTGCTGATAATCCTTGTCCTGATTCGAAGCGTTTACGCACAGGAAATAGACATTGTCGACGACCTTGTGCACCAGGATGTCGTCGACGAATCCTCCATGCTCGTAGAGCAGCGCCGAATATTGCGCTTGCCGTGCCTGAAGTCGGGAGGCGTCATTCGTGGTGACGTAATTCACCAGCCGAAGCGCCTCTTTACCGCGCACTTCGATCTCGCCCATATGGCTGACGTCGAACAAGCCAACGCGCTGGCGCACGGCGTGGTGCTCCTCAATCAGGCTGGCGTATTGGACGGGCATGTCCCAGCCGCCGAAATCAATCATCTTCGCGCCAAGACGGCGATGAATCGCATTGAGGGGCGTGGTTTTGAGCGGCACGGCAGGCAATGGCGCCATTGAAGATCAGCCTAGCATCGAAACCCGGTATGCTGAAAGAAGTGAGTGATCTTCAGATCTTCGCGCTGGCGTCCGTGCCGAATATGATCACGGTCATCGTGGCGATCCTGATCAGTAATGCTGGTCTTAGGAAGCTTCAACGTGAGTTCGAAGCGCTATCCAATCGGCTTGACGAATGTTTTAACGAACTGGACCGCCGCTTCGATATGCTCGACGCTAAATTCGAGCATCTGGAACGCACGTAGCGGATTTCAGTACCTGCGCAGAACCGCGAGCACTTTACCCTGGATCGCGACGGACGACGCAGGCACGTAGATGGGTTGCATCGTGGCGTTGGCCGGCTGCAGCCGCACGCGATCGCCAGGCTCCTTGTAGAAGCGCTTCAGGGTGGTTTCGTTGCCACCGACCAGCGCGACCACGATCTCCCCGTCGCGAGCTGTTGCGGCGCGCTCTACCAGCACGTAGTCTCCATCGCAGATGTGATCTTCCACCATGGATTCGCCCCGTACCTGTAACGCATAGGTGTTGGGATCGCCGGTGAAGTCGGCGAAGCTGACCGTATCGTTCCCAGCCAGCGATTCCACCGGAACACCGGCGGCGATCCGGCCCAGCAGCGGGATTTCAAGCGGAGTCGGCGCCTGACGATGCTGGCGCTGCTCGTCGTAGTACCGGGAGGCAATCTCCAGCGAGCGGCTTTGGTTAAAGCCTCGCTTTAAGTAATGCTTGGACTCCAATGCAAGGATGTGCTTGTGCACCGTAGCGAGGGACGCTAAGCTCAGCCCGTCGGCGATCTCTTCATAGCTCGGGCAATAGCCATTCTTCTCCAGGAAGCCAGCGAGGAAATCGAGGAATTCCTTCTGGCGTTTGGTGATAGCCATGGGCCTATTCTAGGCGAATAAAAGGGAAAGTGTCAATACATAAATTCTGCTATGGGTTACCGCCGGAACTAGGGGTATTCTGGGACATGGAAACCCTGCATTCGGTCTGCGCTTTAGACTGCCCGGATTGCTGCTCCATGCTGGTCCAGGTGGAGAATGGGCGGGCCACACGGCTGCGCGGCGACCCCAATCATCCCGTCACCCAGGGATTTCTGTGCGGCAAAGTCGCGCAATACCTGGAGCGCGAATACTCGCCCGACCGGCTGTTGTATCCGCAAAAGCGCGTGGGCGCCAAAGGTGAGGGACGCTTCGAGCGCATCTCCTGGGACGAAGCTCTCGACACCATCGCGGACCGCCTGTCAAACGTCTCTCGCGAGTTCGGCCCTGAGGCGATCCTGCCCTATAGCTACGGCGGAACCCTGGGGATGCTGAACGGCGGAGGCATGGACCGGCGATTCTTCCACCGGCTGGGCGCCTCGCGTCTGGATCGGACCATCTGTGCGACCACAGGAAGCGCAGGATTGACCGCCACCAATGGCGTTCGCTATGGGACCGAGCCCGAACAGTTCCGGCTCTCGAAGCTGATCATCGCGTGGGGCGCGAACATCCATGGCGCCAATGTTCACTTGTGGCCGTTCATCGTCGAAGCGCGCCGCAACGGAGCCAAGCTGGTGGTGATCGATCCCATCCGCACGCGCACAGCCGCGCTCGCCGATCAACATCTCACCATCAACCCGGGCAGCGATCTGGCGCTGGCGCTCGGCCTGATGCACGTGATCATCGGTGAAAAACTGCACGACGCCGATTACGTAGCGCGGTACACGAACGGCTTTGATGAGCTGCGGAAACGCGTCTCGAATTATCCGCCTGATAAAGTTGCATCCCTGACGGGCATAGCGGCCGGGGACATCGTACAACTGGCGCGCGACTATGCGACCACGCGGCCTGCGGCGATCCGCTTGAACTACGGGGTCCAGCGCAGCGATCGCGGCGGCTCGGCGGTGCGGGCCATCGCGGCTCTCCCGGCTCTCATTGGATCCTGGCGAGAGGCAGGCGGAGGCCTGCAGCTTTCCACGTCGCAAGCGTTCCAGTTCAATCGGGCGGGTCTGGAGATGCCGGAACTTCAGCGCCGATCCCCTCTTGGGCGCGAGGCGCGGATCGTCAACATGAGTCTGCTCGGCAAGGCTCTCACTGAAATGGACGAACCGCCGGTCAAGGCGATGGTGGTTTATAACTCGAATCCGGCCGCGGTTGCTCCGGATCAGAACGTCGTCCTGCGGGGACTGCGCCGCGAGGATCTGTTCACGGTTGTCCTGGAGCAGTTTCAGACGGACACAGCGGACTACGCCGATATTCTCCTGCCGGCGACAACATTTCTCGAGCACACCGACGTCTATTTCGCTTACGGGCACTATCACCTGCCGCTGGCTCGTCCCGTGGTCGCGCCTCCGGGTGAAGCCCGCTCGAACGTGGATACGTTCCGGGCGCTGGCATTGCGAATGGGCTTCGATGATGCGTGTTTCCGCGATTCTGAAGACGACATGATCCGGACACTGCTGAGTTCGGACCATCCGTTTCTGGACGGGATCACGCTGGAGCGCCTGGACCGTGAGCATTTCATCCGGCTCAATGTGGCCGGGAAAGACGAACCGTTCCTGCCCTTCGCGCACGGCGGGTTCGAGACCGCGTCCGGCAAGTGTGAGTTCGGAGCGGAGACCCTGGAGTACACGCCTCCCGTGGAATCCCGCTTCGGCGACCAGGCGTTGAAGAGTAAGTATCCTCTAGAGCTGGTTTCCTCCAAGAATGACGACAGCATGAACTCAACCTTCGGCTATCGCCCGAATGTCGATGAGGAGACTTCGATTCTGCATCTGCATCCCTCTGACGCAGAGCCCAGGGCCATCCGAACGGGCGACCGCGTGCGGGTGTTCAACGATCGCGGCAGTCTGCTGCTCAAGGCGAACGTCGACGGCGTGGTTCAGGCGGGGGTCGCGCGCGCGCCTTCGACGCGCTGGCTCAAACGCGCGTCCGACGGGCGCAATGCGAACGCGCTTACATCGGATCGAATCGCGGACCTGGGGGGCGGACCGACGTTCTACAGTTGCCTGGTGCAAGTCGAGCGCTGCGGCGATTGAAGCTAGCCCCGCCCGTCACGGCAGGGGCAACAAAACGTTCCCCCGCAGCACGACCAACCGGATCTTTCGGGTATTCCGGATGTCGTCCAGCGGATTGGCGTCCAGCATCACCAGGTCGGCGACTTTCCCAATCTCGAGCGTCCCCATGTCGGCGAGCCTGCCCAGGTAACGCGCAGGATTCCGTGTCGCGGCCTGCAGAGCCTCCATGGGCGTGAAGCCCGATTCGACCAGCAGTTCGAGCTCATCATGCAAGCTCGTTCCAGGAAGTGCGGGAGTGTTCGGTCCGGAGTCCGTTCCCGCCAGGAACTCAACGCCTGCGCGGTGCATGTCGCCCACAAGCTTCTTATATCGCGCGAGCAGCGCCGCGATGCGAGTGATCCATGCCTCGAATTGTTCGGGAGACAGATCCTGCATGTACGCCATCTGCCGTGCACGGGATTTGTCCGCAACGAAGCTTTGGAGCAGAGCGAGCGTGGGCGTGTGCCACGTCGCGTTCGTCACGAAGGTCTTGAACAGCGCGGCACACTTGGCATCGTCGTAGGTGTCGAACAAGTCCTGAGGGTCCGGAAATCCGAGCTGGCGCATGCGATCCACGCCGGATAGCGCGGGATCAAGCATGGTGTTGATCCGCATCTCGCGGAGCTCTTTTTCGCGAGTGGAGCATGCCAGCAGGATATTGATTAAGTGCTCCTGGCTGCGTTGGCCGGCCTCGGATGCTTCCGCAGGGCTCACCGTCTCCGGCACATGCCCGGCGAATGGGATCCCCAGCCGCTTCGATTCCTGCGCAATCGCGAAATAGGCTTCGCGAGGCAGGCTGTTATAGACCTTGAGAAAATCAGCGCCGCGCGCGGAGAGCAGTCCGACAGCGAGCCGGGCTTGGGCGGCTGTCTCTACCGCGTATGCATCGGGTGTCGCCTCGGAGACGCGCATGAGCGGTCCATCCAGGAATCCGGGAATGACGATGCGTGGATTCTCCGGCCGCGCGCCCCATGCTCTCAGGGTCGCGATCGGAATTCCCGTATACATTTCGCGGACCCCGGTAATTCCGTTGGCGGCAAGCACACCCAGCGCTTTTCCTTCCGGATCCAGATGGACGTGCATGTCCCACAGTCCAGGAATCAGGAATTTGCCGGTGGCATCGATGACTCGGGCTCCCGGCGCTGGTTTTAGAGCTTTACCAATTGCCGATATCCTTCCGTCGGCGACGGCTACTGAGATGTCCGCAACGGGAGGCGCACCGGTGGCGTCGATAATGGTGGCGTGCTCGAAGAGAATCGCTTGGGCCCAGGCCCCGGGAAGCAACGCGATCAGAGCGGCCAGACGGGAGAGCAGCACACTCCGGTCAGTTCTTCTTGTTCAGCTTCAGGTTAACGGTAGCGATTTTGCGGCTGTCGAAATTGCTGAGGCGTTTGTTGTCGCTGCTCAGGCCGTTGTAGTCGGCCTTAACCTCGTAATCCGTATCGGTCCGCAGGCCCGAGAAACGGTATTCGCCATTGGCTTGCGCAATGAAGGAACGAACCTGGAGGGTACGGGTGTCCTTCAACTGGACCACGGCGCCGGCCGCCGGCTTGTCGTCCGGATCGACAACTTGGCCCTGGAGGCTGCGGACATTGGCATCTTCCTTGTCCTTATTACCCTGCGCTGGAAGGAACTGAGCGCATGCCATCACCAACACTGCCACCGCGGCGGTACGCGAGATACGTTGCATGACCGGGTTACCTCCCCTTGTTCTTAGATTCGGGCACCAGCAAGAGGGTTGCATTGATCTGCTCTTGATCTTGTATTTCAATCTCTTGCCGAACCGTCTGAAACCCTTTTAATGTAGCGGTTACCACGTAGGTCTGGGGACCCGGAGGGACCCGGAAGCTGAATTCTCCCCGAGGAGAACTGACCTGATTCTGTAGTTTCTTGGCAGGTGCGCTCTTCAGCGTCAAGACCACGGAGGCTCCGGGTTGGGCGAATCCCGGGTCTCGGAATACCGTGCCCGCTACGATGGCGTAGGGTGCCGCCGCCTTTTTCGAACCTTGGGCCATCAGGTTGACGGCCGCAAAGACCAGGAGCAGGCAGGCTGCGGAGCTAGGAAGACTAATCTTCCTCCTCGTCCTCGTCGTCCTCGTCGTCTTCGTCGTAGTCGTCCTGATCCTCGTCGTCGTCGTCCTCGTCGTCGTCGTCATCATCGTCGGCGGTCTCCGGAGTCAGCTCCAACGGAGACACACCGCTCACGTTCAGATTCGCGCCGCACTCCTCGCAGATAAGAGCATCGCCTTCGTCCAGTTCTTCCTCGTCTACATCGATGTCTGCGTTACAAAGCGGACAGTGGATCATTTCCGGTCCCCCCTTCGGTCACGTTGGCTGTTTGCACCTGACGCGCCGGTATTGTTCTTCACTTCAGAATTTTGTTTTACCATGCAAGGCGGTCAGGCAGGCTGGAGAATCCCCGCAGCGCGCTGGAGCGCCGGCATCGATAGTGTCACCAGAGTCTTCTCCAGATCCTCGCCGGACTCGATCATGTACTTCAAGTGGCGGCCAGCCAGACGCATACACCATGGATCGGTGAGAGGATGGCCGGTTTCCGCGCTGAGCGAGAGCAAAAGCGGATGCGGCAGGGCGATGACTTTTTCCTGCTTCTCCTCGCCTTCAGTCCACAAGATAAACTTGACGTCCACGGTATCGGCATGACGGATCGAGATGCCCGTCTGAAGCCATCGGAATTCCACTTCCCAGGTGCGGCCGAACGGATCGGGGCCAGCCTGGAAGCTCCGGACATTCTCAATCATAAAATCCCTCTAGCATAAGCTTCAGCGTAGCAAAGCCTCCGCGCCGGCGAGTGCCGCCAAGTCGGGGACGCTGCCCTGTCCCAGTTGCGCGTTCCCGCCTCCCCGTCCTCCCGACGCCGCGACAGCAGCTTTGACGCGATCGCCTGCGTGGATGCCGGAATCGCCCGAAGCGGCCAGAAGCAGGGATGGAGGCTGATCGCAGACCGCCAGAAATACAGCTTTCGTTCCAGCCACGAACGCTTGCGCACGGGCGCGCATGGCATCGTCGATCGGCCCGCGCTGGGTCGCCCGGCGGATGCCGTCCGGGCCGGGCGCAGTCTCGATGTACAGCTCTTTCCCTTCCCGCCTCGCGAGTTCCGTAGCCAGCCGCTGGTTCGTTTTTTCGAGCGACTTGTTCTTTTCGATTAAGCCGCCGATTAGCCCAGAGGCTTGTTCGGGCGGAACAGACAGCGCCTGGCCTATGGAAGCAACCAGGCGATGGTCGGCTCGGGCTCGGCGCAGTGCACGTTTTCCGCACACGAATTCCAGGCGGGTGATGCCGCGAATCTTTTCCGACTTGCCCGTGAGAACCATGCCGATCTCGGCCGTTGTAGATACGTGCGTCCCGCCGCAGGCGCTGCGGTCCAGGCCGTGAATCGAGACGACACGCAGCGTTCCTGTGCGCGTAGACGCTTTGCGGAGGCCTTCCGCGGAATCTTCAAAGGTGATTTGCACCGGGCGCGCTTCAGACACGATTTCCGCGCAGCGTTCTTCCGCGCGTTCGAGCTGTTGCGGCGTAATCGTCGGCGCGTCCAGATCGACCGTCGAAACCTCCGCGCCGAGATGCACGCTCACCGTTCGCATGGCGAACAGCTCTTCGAGTACGGCCGAGAGGAGATGCTGGCCGGTATGCTGCTGCATGTGATCGTAGCGCCGCTCCCAGTCGATCGCGCCTTCGACTTCCGAGCCCGTAATCGGACCCTCCATGACGTGCGCGATACGATCTTCCTCGTCGATCACTTCCTGTACCGCCACGCCTCCCAGCATTCCCAAATCGAAGGACTGTCCGCCGGAAGTGGGATAGAAGGCCGTGCGGTCAAGATACACACGACGTCCGCCCTCGGCTGTCTCAACGACGCGCGCGCGAAATTCGCGGAGATAACAATCCTGATAGTAGAGACGTTCGGTCAACTTGTTTTACGGCGCCGGAGATGTGATGTCGAAATCGCCGCGCAGGAATTGCCAGTCCGGAAGTTCGTACACCCGCAGCTTGGTCCCTACCTTCGCGCTTACATCCCGGATCTCGAGCGGCCCCAGCCCGGGAACCTTCACTTGAAACGTCGCGACGGGCGGATCTTCAGGCTTGGCGGTGCTGGTTCTGAGCCGGATGTTAAAGTCCAGATCGCCCAGGTCCGCTTCGGAATGGTTCACGACGGCAAGCTTCACTTCCACTTCCCCGGGTTTCGATTCAGTAAGGCGGAAACCGGCCAGCTCAATATATTTCGCATAGGGATGCTTGACGGCGCTGGCTGGTCCGCTAATCTCGATGGTGCCTTGTTTGCTGGCGGCGGTGGGCGCGGGCTTGGAACACCCGGCAACCGCCAGGAGTAGGATGGCTAACGTTAGGCGCACAACTCCAGCATAATACTGTTGAGGCCGATGTTCGGAGCATGTTTAAAGCGATCCGTGAGCAGATTGACACCGTATTCCGGCGCGATCCCGCGGCGCGGAGCGTGCTCGAAATCGTATTGTGCTACCCGGGGTTTCACGCCGTGCTCTTCCATCGCCTGGCCCACGGCCTGTATGGCGCGGGATGGTTCACCCCGGCGCGCATCGTAAGCCAGTTTTCGCGAACTATGACCGGGATCGAAATCCATCCAGGAGCGAAGATTGGGCGGCGATTCTTTATCGACCACGGCATGGGTGTGGTGATCGGCGAGACCGCTGAGATCGGCAATGACGTGTTGTTGTATCAGGGCGTGACCCTGGGCGGCACCGGCAAGGTCTCGGGCAAGCGGCATCCGACGCTGGGTGATGGCGTGGTGGTGGGCACCGGCGCGAAGATCCTCGGCAACATCCGGATCGGCGATTACTGTAAGGTCGGCGCAGGCTCCGTGGTGGTACGTCCCGTGCCGGACCGGTCGACCGTGGTCGGGATTCCCGGACGCGTGGTCAGCGATCTGGATCCGACCGACGCTCTGGAGCACGGCAATCTGCCGGATCCGGAAGGGCAGCTGATCGATTCTCTATCCCGGCGCGTCGCGGAGCTGGAAGCAAGGATCAAGGCGCTGACGAAGGAGCGTTGAAGGCGTATTTGAGGCTGTTCGCCGCGATCTGACTCAGTTCGCCAGGAGTGAATCCGAAGGCGCTGGCCGCCAGAGCGTACTCCGATTCGAGCGTGCAATCGAAGAGCGCTGGATCATCCGTGCTCAGGATGATCGGCACCCCGGCGTCGAATAACTTACGAACGGGATGTTCTGAGAGCGACGCTACAGCGCCCGTACGCAGGTTACTGGTGATGCAGACTTCGAGAGGAATCTTGTGGTCGCGCAGGTACTTCACCAGCTCCGGATCTTCGATCGCGCGGATGCCGTGTCCGATTCGCTCGGCGCCAATCGCAAGAGCGTCCCAGACGCTTTGCGACTCGGTGGTCTCTCCGGCGTGACACGTGAGATGGAGCCCCTGTTCTCGCGCCTTCGCGTAGAGCTGATGAAACCATAACTCGGGACCTTCCGCCTCGATGCCTCCGATGCCGATCGCGACCACTCCTTGGTTCATCCGCTCCGCGGCGAAATCGAACACCGGCTCGGCGGCTTCGGCCCCGAACTGGCGGACGGCGTCGAGTATCCAGCGAATGGGGATCGGACTGCGCGCGGCCTCTTTAACCAGCGCGTCAAAGATCGCGCCCAAGTCCTGCTTCTTCCACAGGATCACGCCCGCGGACAGCGTCACCTCGGCGTAGGAAATTCCCTGCGCTGCCAGCCGTTCGAAGAGGCGGCGGGCGATGAGCGCATAATCGGCCGGGCCCCGCAGCTTCTGATTCACCCAGATGTAACTCTGAATGAATCCCGCGAAATCACTGTACGTCAGCGCCGCGCGAAGTTCGGCATCGCTTACGGAAGGATCGAGTTCCTTCAACGTCGCCGGCTCAATCGCTCCCTCCAGATGCAGATGTAGTTCACCTCTTTTTTCCGCAAGACCCATTCCTGTAATAATAACGGCAATGCCAGTGGCCCAGCCTGATTTGATCGTAGAGGGCCGCCATCGCGATCCTTTCTCCTACCTGGGACCTCACAAAGGGCAGATCCGGGCATGGCTGCCGCAGGCGAAAGAAGCCTTCGTGCTTGCAGGCGATCAGGTGATCCCGATGAAGCGCGCGCATTCGAGCGGCCTCTTTACGGCGAAATCGGACGCAACCGTGTACCGCCTCCGGATCACTCTCTACTCCGGCGAATCGCAAGAATTGGACGATCCGTATCGTTTCCCTCCCCTGCTTACGCCGTTTGAACTGCATCTGCATGGCGAAGGGACCAACTACGAAAGCTACCGCACACTGGGTGCGCACACCGTCACCTGCGAAGAAGTCGAGGGCGTGCGTTTTGCAGTCTGGGCTCCCAACGCCGAAGTAGTGAGCGTTACCGGCGATCACAATACCTGGGATCGTACCCGCCATCCGATGCGTCTGCGCGACGGCGGTCTGTGGGAGATCTTCCTCCCGGGGCTCAAGGCTGGGGCGCACTACAAGTATTCGATCCTGATGCCCAGCGGGCATGAGCAGGATCACAGCGATCCTTATGGATTCTTCGCGGAGGTGCCGCCCAAGACGGCATCGATTGTCTGGCCGCTTTCGAATTACGAATGGGGCGATGCGCCATGGATGGAGCAGCGCGCCCAACAGAATTGGCTGCGGGCACCGGTGTCGATGTACGAGGTACATCTCGAATCGTGGCTGCGCGGGCCCTTCAACGAATGGTTGACGTATCGGGAGCTGGCTGAGAAGCTGCCGGCCTACGCGATCGAGAACGGGTTCACCCATCTGGAACTGCTGCCGGTGATGGAGCATCCATTTTCGGGATCGTGGGGATACCAGGTGACCGGCTACTTCGCTCCAACGTCTCGCTTCGGGACGCCGGACGATTTCCGGTACTTCGTCGACCGCTGCCATCAACTCGGGCTGGGCGTGATCCTGGATTGGGTTCCCGGGCATTTCCCGCGCGATCCTCACGGGCTGGCTCGCTTCGATGGGACGGCGCTCTATGAGCACGAGGACCCGCGGCTGGGCGAGCATCGCGATTGGGGAACGCTGATCTTCAACTACGGGCGCAACGAGGTCCGCGAGTTCCTGCTTTCGAACGCTCTGTACTGGCTCAAAGAATTTCATATCGACGGGCTGCGGGTGGATGCGGTCGCGTCGATGCTGTACCTGGATTATTCGCGGAACCCTGGCGAATGGATTCCCAACCGCTACGGCGGCCGCGAAAACCTGGAAGCGATCGATTTTCTCAAACGCTTCAATGAGCTGGCGCACCAGGTTCCGGGGGCGATCACGGTGGCCGAGGAATCGACTGCATGGCCGGGCGTTTCGAAGCCGACCTACCTCAACGGTCTGGGTTTCACCATGAAGTGGAACATGGGCTGGATGCACGACATGCTGGATTACTTCTCCAAAGAGCCGGTGTTCCGCAAGTTTCATCAGCACAACATCACCTTCAGCATGCTGTACGCCTTCACGGAAAATTTCCTGCTGCCGATTTCGCACGACGAGGTGGTGCACGGGAAAGGCTCGCTGATCTCGAAGATGCCTGGCGACGAGTGGCAACGCTTCGCCAATGTGCGGGCGTTCCTGGGCTACATGTTCGGGCATCCCGGCAAGAAGCTCCTGTTCATGGGCTCGGAATTCGGGCAGACGGCGGAATGGAATCACAATGAGAGTCTGCCCTGGTGGCTGCTGCAGTTCGCGCCGCACCAGAAACTTCAGATCATGGTGCGGGCGCTCAACCGTCTGTACCGCGAGGAGCGGGCGCTGTATCAGGTGGATGACGACTTCCGAGGCTTCGAGTGGATCGACTTCCGCGATGCTGAGGCGAGCGTGATCTGCTTCGCGCGCTACGCGCAGGATCGGGAAGACTTTTTGGTGTTTTGCTGTAACTTCACGCCGGTGCCGCGGGAAGGCTACCGGATCGGGCTGCCGCGTCTGTGCGGATACGTCGAGGTCTTCAACAGCGACGCGGACATGTTCGGCGGCAGCAACATGGGCAACGGCGGATGGGTGCAGGCCGAGGATAAGGCGTCGCACGGCCAGCCCGCGAGCGGCAGGGTTACTCTGCCTCCTTTGAGTGTGGTGGTGTTGAAGCCGGAGTAGGCGGTCGCGAAAAGTCCAGCGACAAAACGAACCCAGGAAGTGCTTGAAAGCAAAGGATCGGGTATTTTTGAGGTGATTGTTCAATGTGCCTCCTTCCGTGGGTCCCGTTTTCGGCTGCCGGGGAAAGGGTTCCGATTCAAATGTAAGGTATGGAGGAGCGGAAGCGGGAGCAAAGCGGGTCGTAGATTGTCGCAAGGAGAGGTGAAGTTTTTTAAGATCGTTGGACAGCCGAGATCTCAGGCCGACCTAAGGAGCCGCTGTAGTCGAGCTTTTTCTGAGACAACTCTGAAAAACGACTTTTGCCCGTTTCCTGTTTCCGGTTTGCTTAACGGCTTCCGGCCCAGATTTCGTCGAGAGTTCGCTTTTCCATCTGAGTGCTGTAGCCAACAGCATGAATCTGGAAGTACAGATACCTCTGCAGCTCGGCCGATGACAGTTGACGTTGAATCGGAATCGAGATGGTCGGCCGCACTGTTGGCATAGATGGAGTAATAATCGGACGCAAGGCGGGCTGGACATCCGTATACGCTCCGCGCGGAGAATAGCACGCCAGCCAAGTGTACGGTTGTCCGTCACGCGAAGTGCCGGTCTGGTCCAATTGGCGGTAGTTGGGATTCCTCGCCTCGCTCCTCGCCGAGTCAGGCAACAAGATTTCAAGCATCAGCAGTTCGAGGTCTACATTACCAACGTTTGTGATCTCGAAACAGAGGTTCTGCCCGTCCAGAAATGGCTCTACCCGAAGCGACTTGTAGTTCAACTTTGTTTCAGCCTCTCTGATGTCGTGCAAATACGCGTCTACGTCGATTCCTCTGCTGACGAGACCGACTTTTTCGGCGATAGCGTCAACTACGAACCCAACATCATCGATCGTACGACCTTGTATGCCCGCAAGCGGATAGGCAAGTTGAGAAAACGTAAACCGACTCAACGTCACCGGAACAACGAGCGCGTCTGCGCCAACACCAAACCCTGCCTCAAACGTGATCCACCCTCGTCGTGATGATTCCGCGGAGAGGAGCACGATGACCACCTGCGCGTTTCTTAAGCTCTGAACGGTGCTGTCATACCATGGCTGTCCAGTTCGTATGCTCTTCTTGTCACTAGCTACAAAAACCGGAAAATTGTCACCAAAGGCAAGTTTAAGGTGTCTTTGCAAAACCAACGCAACAGGTGATTCTTCGACGATATGACTGATGAAGACACCTTGCCGCTGTAGGGTGATCATGAACCGGGTGGGGTCCGATGAGCGGCGGCGCTTTTTTCGCGGAAGTGAGCAACGACCTCGTCACGGGAAATGGGTGTCACTCTGCCGCTTTTCAGGTCGTCATAGCGGCTGTTCAGCATGTCCCGCGATCGGGCAAGCTCATCGAAATATCCCGCAACGACGTCTTCAACCAATTCATCGGTCGGGCGGCCAGTTTCGGTTGCCAGCTCATCAAGCTTAGCTTGCAAATCGGGCTTAAAGTGGACCTCCATCGCCTTCAGAATACTCTGCCACAGGGTTGATCTGCCGCGAGCCGGGCGCGTCCCCGCTGCTTCACCTCTTCGGCAAGGTCGCGCATGGATTGCTCGGTGATGATGCGGTCTTCGCCGGCCGCAAGTGAGGCCTCCGCCTTATCGACTGCGGCGAGAATTTCGTCACGCGTGCACTCACATTGTACGTCCATCGCCTTCAGAGTACGGGAATGCGTCGGAGGAGGCAAACGTAATTCAACCGGCGACTACCCAGGCTACGTTACAAGGCGGCTGGCAGCTTGAGCAGCAGCGGGCATTTCCGAAATCCGGGTGTTTTGAAAGGCCACGATCTGCCACTTCGCCTGTTCCCTGACAAGGATCATCGTCGGCCGCGCCTCGATTTCGCGTGCTTCGGCGCCGTCATGAAACTTCAGGTGCGCGCGGGTGAACGCGATCGCCACGTCGGGCCGCACAAAACGAATACTCCGCAACGTGAAAGCAGCCTTGCTGCCCTTGTAGATGGTGTCGAAAATGGCGCGGTGCGAACCCTCGATGGCGGCGCGGCCGTCCAACTGCCCGCCAAAGATCTGGATAAAGGTGGCATCCTTCGCAAACGGCGCCGCGAAACCCGTGCTGTCGGAGGCATTCCACGCGGTCTCCAACTGCTGGATCACGGCCTGGATGTCTCGGCCTTCGGTTGTCATAGTGCTTCCTGAAAACCTCCCCCGAATTTTATCAACAGAGCCGGACGGATCGCGGCAAAGGTTACCTCGCAGGCGGCTAAACAGCGGCAAATTTCACGTCTTGCATGCATTCCACTACGCTGAAAGCACAGAACTTGACTACTGTAGAATGGTAGTGTTACTGTTCTGATTCAACTAAGTTCGTTGGAGGTGGTGTGGGCATAGTCAGTGGTGCCAAGGTCTCAGGTTCCCTCGTTCTTCTCTGCTCGGCGCTGATGACGGGTCCGGCGTTCGCCCAAGTGGATTTATCGGGCACTTGGAACCCCCAATATTCAGAAGATCAACCTGAGCGCATTCCCGGTCCTGAGCTGGTGGATTACCTCGGCATTCCGATTAATGCGGCGGCCCGGCAGTGGGCTTTGAGCTGGGATCCTGACCGGCTCGGCCTGCCCGAGCATCAGTGCCAGGTTCACACCGCAGCCTACATCTATCGCGGACCGCTGGCTCTTCGCATCTGGGAAGACCGCGATCCGCAAACACAAGACCTGGTCGCGATCCGGCAATACACCAGCACCTACGAGCAGAATCGCACGATCTACATGGATGGCCGTCCGCATCCTCCCGAGTATGCCGCGCACACCTGGATGGGATTCTCCACGGGCAAGTGGGAAGGCAACATCCTGACGGTGTATACGACGCACATCAAGCAGGGCTGGCACCGGCGCAACGGAATTCCTTCCAGCGACAAAATCACCCTGGTGGAGCATTTTATCCGGCACGACAACCACCTGACGCATGTGAGCGTGGTGACCGATCCGGTGTATCTGACCGAGCCGCTGATCAAGAGCGAAGATTACGTGCTCAGTAACAATTCGGGCGGAAACTGGCTGTGGCCTTGCGAGTATGTGGAAGAGCTTCCGAATGCGGACCTGACCAAGGTGCCCAACTTCCCGCCCGGACAGAATCCTTTCCTGCATGAGTTCGCTGACCGCTGGCATATTCCGCTGGACGCAGCGTTGGGCGGCGCGGAAACGATGTATCCCGAATACATGAAGAAGCTGAAGGCCGCATCCAAGTGACGATCCATAAACAATCAGCAGTTGGCATGATCCTGGCGGCCTCGGCCGCCCTGGTGATCATGGTGGGACCCGCGGATGTCGCCCACGCGCAAGGTAAAGGCAAGGGCGGCAAACAGGGGGGCGGCGCCCCGGCCCCGGCTGCCAGACCGTTGAATCCAGCTCTGGCGAATGCGGAAATCCACACGCTCAAAGTGCAGGGTAACGTCTACATGATCGTCGGCCCGGGCGGCAACACCGCGGTGCAGGTGGGGGATTCGGGCGCACTGGTCGTGGACACCCAGTTTGAAGAAGTCTCCGACAAGATCATCGCGGAGATCCGCAAGCTGACCAGCAAACCCATCCGTTACGTGGTGAACACCAGCGCCGATCCGGATCATACCAGCGGCAATGCAAAGATCTCGCGTGCAGGAGCGCCTGTCATCGGCGGCAACCTCGGAGCCGTGGCGTTTGAGAACGGAGCCACCATCGTGGCGCACGAGAATGTGCTGCGCGCGATGAGCCAGGGCGGCGAAGGCAAGGCCGATGCAAACGCGGACCTTTTGCCAACCACAACGTATTTCCAGGGACAGAAAGAGATCTTCTTCAATGAGGAGCCGGTGATCGTGATGTACGAACCGGCGGCCCACACCAACGGCGACAGCATGGTTTTCTTTCGCCGCTCCGACGTGATCGCGACCGGCGACATTTTCAACATGAACAGCTATCCCGTGATCGACGTGCAGAAGGGCGGCAGTATCGAGGGCGTGATCAAAGCGCTGAACGTAGTCCTGGACATCACGATTCCCAAGCACGAGCAGGAAGGCGGCACCTACGTCATTCCAGGCCATGGTCGCCTGACCGACGAGCACGACGTGCTGGAGTATCGCGACATGGTGACTATCATCCGGGATCGGGTGCAGGCCATGATCAAGAGCGGCAAGACTCTGGCCCAAGTGAAAGAATCGAAACCGACTTTGGAATACGACGGGCGATGGGGATCGACAACCGGTCCCTGGACGACGGATATGTTCGTAGAGGCTGTATTCAAGAGCCTTACTGCTAAGAAGTAAAGATAGGGCGGGGTCAGTGACCGGTCACTGACAGTCAGCGGAACGTCAGGCGACGCCAGTCCCGTGATAGGCTGCCTGTAGCAGGTTTGAATTGGATTCAAGGTGGAGGTTTAACTTAATGAAAACGAAGCTCGCTATGATCGCAGCCGCGGCTGGCATCATGTTCATTGCAACACCCATTTCGGCGCATCATTCTTTCGCGGGAACCTATCTGGAGGACGCCCAGCCGGTCACGATCGAGGGCACCCTGGTAGCGTTCCTGGTACGGAATCCCCATTCCTTCGTGCACGTGGAAGACGCGACGAAGAAGGATCCTAAGACCGGCGAGCCCATCCGGTGGTCCATCGAGTGGGGAGCCGCCGGCCAGTTGGCGCAACAGGGTGTGAAGACCGGATCGCTGAAAGTCGGCGACAAGGTTAAGGTAGTCGGCAGCCCCGGACGCAATGCGGAGGATTATCGCCTTCGGATGCGCAGCATCACTCGGCCGTCGGATGGATGGACGTGGCCGGTCGGGAACCAGACCTTTAACTAGACAGCCTTAAGTCGCGAGGGAACGACGAATGACTCAGACAACACACACCAGACCCTGGCTGTCCGTGACGGCGCTGCTGCTTTCCCTCACGATACCGGTTTACATCTTCGCGCAAGGCGGCGCCGGTGGTGGAGGCGGGCAAGGCAAGGGTGGCGCCGGCAAAGGCGGCCCGCCGCCAGCCGCGGTTCCCCGCGCGCAGGCTCCAATCGATATCACGGGCTACTGGGTTTCGCTGGTTACGGAAGACTGGCTGTATCGGATGGTCACGCCGGCCAAGGGCGACACCGCCAGCGTGCCGATCAACAACCAGGGCAAGCAAGTAGCGGCGGCATGGGATCCAGCTAAGGACGAGGCTGCCGGCGAACAGTGCAAATCCTACGGCGCCGCTGCGATTATGCGCGTGCCGGGGCGGCTGCACATCGAATGGCAGGACGATAACACCCTGAAGATCGATTTCGACGCGGGAACCCAGACCCGGCTGCTTCACTTTGGTGGGACTCCCCCGGCTTCGGGCGATGCAGGATATCAGGGATATTCGGTCGCATCCTGGGAAGGATTGCCGCGCGGACGAGGGGTTTTCGGTCTTCCGGGAGGCGGCGCGGGACTCACGGGAGGTCCGGAGGTCGCGAAGGGTCCGCCGCCGGTGCGTCCCGGTTCGCTGCACGTCGTGACCACGCGAATGAAGCCCGGATATCTCCGCAAGAATGGCGTTCCCTATAGCGCCAACACCGTGCTGACGGAAAACTTCGACAAGGTCACGGAGCCGGATGGCGAGACGCTGCTCATCGTCAGCACCATTGTGGACGATCCGCAATATCTTACGCAGCAGTTTCTGACCAGCACCCATTTCAAGAAAGAACCGGATGGATCCAAGTGGAGCCCGTCCGCTTGCTCAGCGAAATAGAATAGCCGGACGACTACCCGCAAAGTCCGGGAGAGCGCGTTACCAGAGTCACGTATGAACCTTGCTCACATCCATCTTTTGCTGAATCACTTCCCGACCGTGGGCATGATCATTGGACTCGGTTTGTTCCTGCTCGGTCTGGCCGGCAAGAGCGAGGACCTGAAGCGTGCGAGCCTGGTCGTTTTCCTCGGCATTTCTCTGTTGACGCTTCCCACCTACATGAGCGGGAATGCGGCGCAGGAGATGATCTGCAGAGCGAAAACCGCCCAGGACCCGTGTATCGACCAGGGCGTATCCAAGGCGGTGATCGAAAAGCACGAAGGCGCGGCTCTGCTGGCGTTCATGTTCATGGAAATTACCGGAGCCTTCGCCTGGCTAGGGCTGTGGCAAGCCCGGAGACTCGCACGTTTTCCCCGCGCGACTCTGGCTGCCGTAGCCCTGTTCTCGCTGGTGACGTTTGGCCTGATGGCGCAAGCGGCCAATATTGGAGGCGAGATTCGGCATCCCGAAATCATGTCCGCCCAGGAAGCCGCCGCGGCTCAAGCGGCTGGAGAACAGCCATTAGCGCGAGCCGTGGGATCGTTCGTCATCGCCAAAACCTGGGTCTGGGCGACGTGCGAGACGCTGCACTTCATCGGGCTGTGTCTGCTGTTCGGAATCGCGTCCTTCGTGGATCTGCGAATGCTCGGACTGATGAAAGGTGTGTCCTTCAAGGCGCTCCACCGGCTGCTGCCATGGGCCGTCCTGGGATTCGGCATTAACCTGATCACCGGAATGTTCTTCTTCGTGGCCGCGTACGATCAGTACACCACCAACACCGTCTTCCAATGGAAACTGGCCTTGATGCTGCTGGCCGGGCTGAACGTGCTCTATTTCACGATTTTTGATGAGCCGTGGGAGCTGGAAGCGGGGGCGAGCGCTCCGGCCACTGCCAAGTTCGTTGCTGCGTCGGCATTCGTGCTTGTGATCGGCGTGATCTTCTGCGGCCGCATGCTGCCGTTTCTGGGGAAGGCGTTCTAATGTCTCTACCTGTAATGGTGGTGATGATTGTCGTTTGCTCGGTTGCCGCCCTCGGTCTAATCGGCTACCTGATCGACAAAAGCGCGGACGGGAAAAGGGACTAAAGGGCATGTTGGAGTTTCTGTCTAAGATCGAGCAGCTGCCATACAGCATGTGGGTGCTGCAGACGCCCTACTCGACGATTTTGTTCCTGCACAGCATCGGAATGGCGCTGGTGGCTGGTTTCAGCGCCGTCATCGACCTTCGGCTGCTGGGACTTTCTCCCAACATCCCCATTAAGCCGATGGCGAAGTTGTTTCCGTGGATGTGGTGGGGATTCGCTCTGAATCTGTTCACCGGCACTTCCTTGCTGATGGGGGATGCCACGACCAAGGGAACGAATCCGGACTTCTGGATCAAGATGGTCTTCGTGTTTTCCGGCATCGTGATCTTGCGGATGATCCAGAAGAAGGTTTTCAGCAATCCGCAGCTGGATGCCGCTCCGCTCTCGGGTACCGCCAAGGGTTTGGCCTGGATCTCGCTGATCTGCTGGGTCGGCGCGATCACAGCCGGTCGGCTGCTGGCGTACGTGGGTCCTGTGTCAGGACTGCCGGGATTGAAGAACTAGAGAGTAGCGCACGCACTCCTGCGTGCCGTGTCGAGACTCTTCTCGACACAGGATCTTAAGATCGAGATGCTTATCTGAAGGCGTCGCCATGAGTGGCGACGCAGCACGCAAGAGTGCGTGCGCCACGTTCTGGCCGCTATCGCTATCGCGCGCGGTTCGGTGCTCAGGCCTTGGGTGGGACCTTGGCCTCTAGCCAGCCGCGGATCGCCTCGAACACCTGTTTGCGATTGCTCTCGAGCATCATGAAGTGACCGTTTCCGAGGATGCCCTTGTCCTTCAGGTTCAGGGCTTCCGCATCGCAGCCCGCCTGCTTGAGGAACGCGACCACTGGCTCGGCGCGGCGCGTCGAGCGCTCCGCTACGATGTAGGCGATCGGCACGCCTTGCAGGTTCTTGAGCTTCTTGACCGATCCGTCCGCTTGAAGCCCATCCTTCATGACAAACTGCGTGGGTTCCGTTGCCGGTGGATCGTAGACCAAGGGAATCGCCGTCAAAGGCCACGCCCCAGCCTGCAGAGGACTCGCGCCCTCGACGTTCAGGATCGCCTTGACCTTGCCCGGGCGCTCGTTGGCGACAAGCCACCCGAACGGTCCGCCCGCCGAGTGGACCATCACAATGCCGGGTCCGATCTTGTCCAGCAATTCGCCGCCGGCCCGCGCCCATAACCTCTGCGCGAGAGCATTGTCGGTGGGCGTCGAGTTCTGGCCCGCCTGGAACTGATCGATGAGGGGATCGCCGACGTCCCCGGTGCCCGCCCAGCGGCGATTCGGCTCAACTGCGGCGCGCTTGAAATCGGTCGTGATGCTCGCGTAATTGAATACCGGACCGATGGGACCGAGTGCGTCGGGATGATAGATGGCGCGACCGTGGCCGACGCGATCCATGATGTAGGTATCGTACCCGGCCTGGACGAAATAATGCGCCCATCCGGCGTTGCCGCCGATGCCCATATAGTGCGTGCCCTGTCCCGCGCCGCCGTGCACCAGCACCACCGGATAGCGATGCCGTTTCTGCCGCGGCTTCAGGTATTGCACGAACGTCTGCCCGGCCAGGATGGTGCCTGCTTGTACTTTCTTCTCTTCCATGCCGACCCAGAAGTAGCCCTGGTCGGTGAGCTTCATGGCGGTGGAATCGTCGCCTTTCTTCGGCGTGTACTTTGCTGGGAAGGCCTTGAGATTGACGTTCTTGTTCACATTGTTCGCAAGCCACTTGAGAATCGGCTGCAACGCCTCACGGTTGTTCGATTCCAGCATCATCGCGTGGCCGTTGCCGTGGATGCCGATATCGGCCAGACGAATCTCTTCGGCGTTCACTCCTGCCTGCTTCAGGTAAGCTACGGCGCCGGGATTCGGCTGGATGAAAGACGCCTCGGCCGTATAGACGCAAATGGCACAGTCTCGCCAGTTCTTGAGCTTGCGCGCCGGTTCTTCCTGAATGTTATAGGGACCGATTCCCAGCTTGGCGTCGGCTTCGCTGGGTTGGATCTGCTTGGTCTTGATCTCCTTGGGATCGGACACGGGCGGCTCGTATTCCACCGGCAGGTTGATTAAGCCCCAGCGGCTCTGGCCGGTAAACGCGGATCCCGTGGCGCCTTCGACCACGACGATTCCCTTCACCAGCTTGGGTCGCACTTCGAGAGCATAGAAGCCGAATGGACCGCCCGCCGAATGGGTCATGATGATGGCGGGTCCGATCTTATCCAGCATTTCCGCACCGTTCTTCTGCCAGACGGCGACTTGGGAATCCTTGATCAATCCCATGCCATTCCCAAAGGCTCCACCTTGCGAGGCAACCAGCTGAGCCAGTTCCTTCGTGCCCACCGCGCCGGTTCCGGGCCATTTGTTGTGGAGCTTGGCGTTCGGTGAGTTGCCGAACCCGCCGCGGCCCGCGGGAGCGTTCGCCCGCTGCGGAGTGAATAAGCCAGATATCGATTCGAGCGTCTGCGCACCGGGCCAGCCCCCGTGCAGATCGGGATGATAGGGAGAGCGGCCGTGACCGGGCCGGTCAACCACGTAAACTTTGTAGCCCTCCTCGAGCAGAATGGTGGCCCAGCCGCGCCGGCCGTCGGGCGTGCCCATCCAATCCAGACCCTGACCACCTCCGCCGTGCACCAGCACGATGGGATACGGATGCTTCACCTTGGCCGGAATCTGATACTCGACATACATCTGCTTGCCGTTGACGATGGGGCTGGTGGCGCCAGGGAGCGTGGCGCGCTCAACACCGACCCAGAAAAAGCTCCACTCAGCGATATCGAGCATCGGTTCGCCGGTTTCAGCGGCGACGGCCTCGGGACTGGCCATGATTCCGGCGAGTCCTGCCGGCACCGATAGGCTGGTCGCCATAAAATCCCGGCGGCTGAATTGCTGCGAGGGTGTGGTTTTCGATTTCACAGGTTTGGCTCCTTGGTAGCGGGGGTCATCAGAGGATTGACTGCGAACACGAATTCCTGGACGGGCTTGCCGCCGATCAGGTGCTCTTGCAGGATGCGTTCAAGAACCTCGGGCGTGGCGGAATGATACCAGACGCCGTCGGGATAGACGACGGCAATCGGTCCCTGCTCGCAGATGCGAAGGCAATTGGCTTTGGTTCTGTAAATGCAGCCCTCAGCGCCAGTTAGCCTGGTCTCATTCAGGCGTTTCTTGAGGTAATCCCAGGCTGGTCCTGTCACTTCCGGGGGCGCGCACTTGGGCTTGGTCTGCTCCGCGCAGAGGAAAATGTGCCGCTGGATCTTCCCGATCCCCAGATTGCGGGCGACTTGCGCCAAGCGGGCTTGAACTTCTTCTGAAGGCAAAGAAAGGCTCCAATCAGCCTCTCATTATACGGATCTTTCTATAGGGATCGTTGCTGGGATATTATGGGGGCATCCATGAATGATGCCCCGAGAATTTTGCTGATGGTGGCGATGGTGGGAATTACGATCGTCGCCGCGCGGCTTCGCGGTCGCCGCCTTGCGATTCTCTTGCAGGACTTCGTGGACGAATTTCGGGGTGGTCCGCCGCCCTCCGCGCCGCTGCCTGCGGACGATTCTGCAATCCTCCGCCGGCAGCGGCAGCGCCCGAATTAGCCCAATCGCTAACGCGAACCTTTGCGGTTCCCGCTCGCGTTGCCGCGTTTCGCGGAAGACGACCCGGAGGAAGCGCGTCCCGAGCGCCCTGCTCCGGCTGAGGCCATTTCCACCTCGTCTTCGGTGTCCGCTTCTTCGCCTTCCTCTTCTTCGTCAGCGGAGCCGTAGATCGAAACAGCGACCTCGGTCAACTTGCTGTCGGCTTCCTTCTCTTCGTTTTCCGTCTGCTGGAGAAGCTCAACAGCATCGTCCATATTCAGATGCTCGGCGAGGGTTCGAACCGTCCCGTAGGCGGATATTTCGTAGTGCTCGACCCTTTGGGCCGCCGCGATCATGGCCAGATCGCGCATAGCGCCCTTTTCTTCTTCCTCGATGGCTTCGGCGCCTTCTTCGACCAGGCCCTTCATGGCCTTGCAGGGTTTGCCTTTAGCCGCGATCCCGAGAAGTCCGAAAACCTCTTCCAGGCGTGCAACGTGCCCTTGGGTTTCCTGCAGGTGGCTGCGGAATCCCTCGGCAAGGTCTTCGTTCTCGGCGGCTTTCGCCAGTTTGGGAAGCGCCTTCACCAATTGTTTTTCGGCGTCGTAGATGTCTCGAATCTGTTCGACGAAAAGTTCTTGTAGAGTTTCTTGGTTCATGGTGGATTCTCTCCACCTGTTAGAGCTTCGGCACCTTCGATCGTTTCAGCCGCAGTTGGACAATGATGCGGGAAAGATGCACTACTCGGGGTAATATCCTTCGCGCGCTCGAACTTTGAGGCCGCGAGTGCCGGTGACCGTTACCTGGATCGGCCGATATCCCCCATTTTCGGCGACCGGCGGCTGGAAGGACAAAAGGTAGCCGTGCGTCAGGTCCTCTGACACTTTGTCGAACACCTTACCGATCTCGCTGGGCTTCTCAATGGCAAAAGCCTGCCCGCCCGTTGCCTTGGAAATGCCCTCCAACTGCGCGAGCAGGTCGCGGTGTCCGATGGCCTCACCTTGGGCGATGGTGTAGATCGGTACGCCGTTGGCCTTGGCCCGCTGGATGGCGGCGTCCGGGTTCAGCGTGCTGGCATTGTCCTTGCCATCCGTGAACAAAACGATCACTTTCTTCCCCGCCCTGCCCGACAGATCCTGGCCGACGCGCGCAAGAGCGTCGTATAGAGCCGTATCTCCGAAGGCTTGGGTATGCAGCACGGCTCTCTTGGCCGCAGCCTTATCTGTGGTGAAGGGCTGCGATTCGCGAACCGAATCGCTAAAGGTATACACCGCGACGGAATCTTCCGCTCGCAGCTGCGAAATCAGGCGAAGCGCGGCATTCTTGAGCGCCGGAAGGGCAAACTGCATACTGCCGGTGGTATCGAGAAGCAGGACGCAGGAGACTTCGTTCGATTGGGGCTCGAAACCGGTAACCGTTTGCGGCTTTTGATCGAGGATCGTGAACTGATTGCTCTTCAGATTGTCCACGTACTGCCCGCGGCTATCCGTCACCGTGGCGTAGACTTGCACCAGCCGGCCGGTGGTTTTGAAATCCGCTTCAATGGCCGGGAAGTCTGGGGCTAAAGAAGTGCCGCTGCCCCGCCCGGAAAGGTCCGGACTGGCCGGAGCGGAAAGCATGGATCGTGCCGTACTGCGTCCTGCCGGCGCGAAGGATTTGCCGGTGTCCGTAAAGTTCACGAAACTGCCCATCAGGTATGCGCCGGACGGAGAGGTTGTCAGCGAGACCGGTGAAAAAATCGCTGCGTGCGGATCGGACACCTTGCTGCTGACGAACTGATGTTTGCGCAGCAGCGTTGGATCGGCATTTACCAGGAGCCCGTCGGGATCGAGCGAGGCCGCGTAGACCAAGCCGCTGAGCACCGTAGGAGCAACCGCGGGATCCGGCTGATTGCCGAGTGGTGGAACGTTCTGCAGTTGGAGGACGCGCTCAAAGGCGGTGCGGCGTTCGGCGTCCAGACGTAACAGATTACCGGCGACAGCCTGGTTCAGATCGCCGCTGCCTGCAATTTCGCGAAGCAGGGCCAAAGCTTTTCGGGCATGGTCGGCCGCAAGCAAGTCCTGGCACGCGCGGCGGAAGGCCGATGCCGCCGCAGTATGGTTTATGGACCCGGCTTGCACCCCTCGCGAAATCAATTCCACCAGAGAGTGCCATTCGCCCAGCACTGCATTCTGCCGCGCAGCCGGATATCCGACCACGGCTGCGGCAAAGCGATCCAGACTTTCGAACTCTTCATGACTTGACTCAGAGAGACGCGCGAAATAGGGGAACAATGATTTCCACTCGGCGTAGTGGCGGGCGATGAGCCTCACGGAACTTTCGTCGAAGGGCCGTCCCCGCACCTTTTCCAGCTCCGCGATGGGGACCATTGTCTCCGCGGTTGTCAGACTGAGCAAGACATCATCGTCCGATCCGGTCGAGGCCGTCCAGGCCGCTTTGCCTCCGGGAAAGCGAACATTGCCTGCTGAGTCGAGCGGCACCTTCTGCAACAACTCGGTTCTCCAGCCTTCGATCTGCCGGGATTGGCCGTTGCGGAATTCGTCGCCCTGGCGATACCAGGCGTAGAAGCGGTCGGCTCGCGCCGGTGTTTTGGTAAAGAATCGCTGATGGGCCGCATCGGAGCGCGCGAGCACCGAATAGAACGCCGCCAGACTTCCAACCGGCTTATCGAGAAGGGCCCGGAAGAAGGGACCCGGAGTGCGCGGGTTTTCGCCCGCCAGTTTCTGCCAGGCGGGTACAGATTCGGGCCCACCGGGTAAAGCCACCGCGCCGCCGGCAAGCGTAAACGTTGCTCCGTGGCGGTAGAGCGGATCGGCGTAGCGGGTCGCCAACATCCGGAGACTGGCCGCGGAAAGCAGCGCGTTGGCCGCGTCATCGCTCATCGAACCCAGTCCGGCGCAGGTCTTGGCCAGGCGGGCGTCCGTGGCGAAGGCCGCTGCCACGCCCCCGGGAGGAACCGGAGCATCCTTCAAAAGCGCGCTCCAATCCTCGCCTCCCGCGAGGCGGGCGTTTTCAGTGGGTATTTCGAACTGAAACTCGCCGCCGGCCTCTAGGGTTTCCTCCATGCGGATCTCGTCGATGCCGAACACCGAAGGAATCGCCTGCCGCAGCCCGTCCTCGGCCTGATCGCCTGGCTCGACGGTGACGGCCGAATCGCGCTGGCCCAGCTTCCAACCCATGAGCCGCAGGATATTCTCGGTTTGTCTGCGCCGTTCGTCGGTGGCGAGCGAGAGTTTAAAGACGGTAGAGTCTTCGTGGCGCTCACCCAGCGGCGTCAGCGCTGAAACCGCACTCAAATAGGCACGAAGAGTCTGGAGGAATTGCGGTTTACCGGTGGACGTCCCCACAGAGACTTCCCGCACGATGGCGCGGCAGTAATTGGAAAAGAAACCGAAGTAGGTGGGCGCATCGTCGAAATGCACGATGGAAGCGAGCGCTTCCATTCCGCCGGGTACCCAAGCTTCTCCCGCGCCAGCCGCGGGCGCGATGGTTTCGATCTCGAAGCGAAGCGGCGTGTTTGCGGTCCTCGGACGCCCAAGGTTCTCGATATGCGATCGAATCTCAGCGGCGTTGATGGCTTTTGTATCCAGCGTGAGGTATTGCTGCAAGTGTTCGCGCGCCCCGGCAACATCGTTCTTGGCTTCGAGAGTCACGCCGAGAACATACTCTGCCCCAGGGACTTCCCTTTTACGGTCCAGCTGGATGGCTGTCCGCGCACTGGCCTCCGCGCCGTCCAGGTCGTTCAGGTTGTAGCGCGCTGTCGCCAGGTGCACGTAGACCTCGGGATAGCGCCGCTTCGTGTCCAAGGCGATCAGCGCGACGGAAACCTTCTCCGCCACGGACCAATCCCGTGCGCCGACACTGGCGCGCGCCAGCATCAGGTGCCCGTCAAGCGATTTCGGATCCAGATCCACAACGTGCTGGAATGCATCCTGGGTTTCAGGCCACTTATTCTGGTTCGAGCAAGCGACTCCGAGGCTATACCAGCCCCGCGTGAATTTGGGGGCAACGTTGACCACAATCCGCAGCTCGCGCTCAGCACCTTTCCAGTTCTTCCTCTGGACCAGCTTCCCGGCGTTGTTCCACGCAGTGCGCGCCGGAAGCGGCACTCCTTCCTGATAGAAGATATTGGCGTCCTCATTCGAGCTGCCCGCTTCCCGCTTCCGAAGCACAAGCGGGGCCAGATTCGGATCGGAAGACCAGTTGAATCCATTGATGTCGATCGCCGTGGAATCGTAGCCGGAGAACCTGGCTCGCAGCACGCAAGACCGATCGCTCATAGGGTTGATCTCCATGAGCCAGATGTAGTTGCCCTTCTTGTCCGTCTGGGCAACCTGCTGGCCGCCCGTGTCGTGACAGAAGCGTTCGATTCCAATGCTCTTTACGGGAACCGACCCATCCTCCATCATCACCTTGCCCCGGATCACGAGGTTGTCGGCTGCGGCGGGAAGAATCAGGAAGAAAATGCCGGATATGGCGCGGGTGAGAACAGGGAGCGAGGTCCGCATATCAATGTGATGATACACGCAGGCGCGGCGGAAAGGGCAACCGCTACTGTTTGTCGTAGACGGCGACGTTATCGACCTGGTCGCCACGAGTGTTGATCCCTTTGTAACTGATGGTCATGGTCTTGCCGTCCCGTGAGACGGAGCGGCGCGCGACGCCGATCTCCTTGCCGGCGTGTTTCAGAACCGCTGCGGAAGTGAAATCGTCGATGCGCGTGAGCACCACGGCGTCGACATCCCGTGACCCGGAGACGGGGTAGTCCTTTCCGTCGTAGTTGGCCGGATATTCGACCGTGGTAGACAACATGTCGGCCCAAGTTGTTTTAACGGTTGTCTTTACGCCTTTGGACTGGGCTTGGTAGGATCGCGTTTCCGCGACTGGCGGTGGACCAGGTTTATATGTCGACTTCGCGACGTTGAGCTTCCAGGTACCCAGGCTGGCGTCGGCCGCCCAGAGCGCGGACGCGCAGAAAAGAACCGTGAGCGATCGTTTCAACGACATAGGATTGATCTCAGTCAGCCACCGGATTGTCCTTGATCCCCCAGGACCAGGTTTTCCGTGGCCATCGCGGCCCTTGCTCTCTTGCCATTGGTCCCTTCTGGCTCTAAACAGGCGTGTTCGTGTTCATGATGTAACAGGTCCGCCCGGCAGCGATTGCATTTCGCGCGAGCCCGTTCGGCGGGCTGCCATACTTCGTTAAACGCGTTTCCTGGGAGTGCGCCCAGACCTGTTACCGCGTCATTATAGGCTTGGACCGCGCTACGGTATCGGTCGACTAACCGGCCCCATTCATCGCAAGGCATGTTCGTCCTCCACCCATTCCTGCACATTCCTACAAGCAGGAGATGCACGCCACCTCGGATTCCGTTCGATGGAATCCTACACCCGCGTGGACAGCGCGTCAATGGAATTCAACAGCAGCGGTTGCCCGATGCTGTCGGACCGGAAAATCTCCTATGTGGATGGAAAATGACGGGAATTTATTCCGGATGGCGATGGACGTAAGCGGCGACAAAGGAGCATACCGGAATCGGTTTCAAATTTCGCTTTTTAGCCAACTCGAGTGCGGTGCGTGATAGCTCGCTTGCGATCCCCCGCCCTTTCGATTCCCTGGGAACCTCGACGTGCAGGAGCCAGATGGAGCCGTCCTCAATCCGATAACGCAACGTGGCAAGCCCACCCTGGACCGGTACCTCAAGTCGACTCAAGCCTTCATTGTTTGTGATGTCCATCACGTCTGTCCCGCCCGCGTTAATTGGGCCGGTCGTCCATTGCACCCAGGGTTCCGCTGGTCGACTCCAGAATTTCGAGTCGCGCTTCGAGAGTGCCAAGGGCTTCGAGGAGCGTGCGATTCGTCGCCTCTTGAGCGGCGACCTGTTTCTGGTAGGTTTCAAGCAACAGATGAAGATGTCCCTGCAACGATGTCAGGAGGCCCACCTTTTCGCCGGACTGTTCCTCGAGTACCTGGATCCGTTCCGCCAGATCCGCAGATCCCGTTACGATTTGTTGAAGCGTGCTGACAATCTGCTGCAGTTGTTTGACGATCTCATCGGGAGACATTTCTAACCGCATCATAACTTGTTTCGCCGTCCGACATTTGTCAGCTTCGAGACAATTTCCAGTTGACAGTAATTTGCAAACTAGACTAAGATGGTCCTACATTGCAGGGCCCGGTGGTTTACGGGTTCGCTATTAGACGACTGCAAACATTCATCACGTTATAAATAGGACAGTTACTATAACTTCTGGCTTGGGTCCAGAGTTCAGTGCTTGATCTGTAAGCCACCAGCTAGCAATGATTAAGCTGGCCTGTTTGCAACTGTCTTGCTGAATTAGTATCTCGTTGAAACGCGCAGAACACCGCTCCATGACTGTCGCGGCTCGGTATGTTGCTGTAAACGGATGTGAGGACTCTATGACCGTAAGAAGATGTTTGTTCTGGCTGCATCTGACCGCGGGCGTCTTCGCCGGCGTGGTGATCCTGATCATGTCGGTGACCGGAGTGGCACTGATGTATGAGAAGCAGATGCTGGCCTGGGTGGATAAGGACACTAGGGTCGCGCCGGCGGCGGACTCCGTACGGCTGCCCATGGAAACGCTGTTGGCGAACGTCCGCGACGCGAAGGGTGCGACTCCCTCGACGATCACGGTACGATCGGATCGCACGGAGCCGACTACCGTCGCCCTGCGAGAGCAAGGCACATGGTATGTAAACCCGTATACGGCCGAGTTCCTTGGTCAGCCATCCACATCCGCGCGCGGGGTTTTCCGGTCGATTGAAGATTGGCATCGTTGGCTCGCGACATCCGATCGCAGCACGGGCCGTGCAGTAACAGGCGCATCCAATCTCGCGTTTCTCTTCCTGGTGTGCAGCGGCCTCTACATCTGGCTGCCCCGGAAGTGGAAGTGGCAGAACTTCCGGTCGGTGATGCTGTTCCGCGGCGGGTTGTCGGGGAAAGCGCGCGACTTCAACTGGCACAATGCGGCTGGATTCTGGTGCTGCGTCCCCTTGTTCTTTGTGGTGCTTTCGGGAGTGGTCATGTCCTATCCATGGGCGAGCGACATGGTCTATCGGGCCGGAGGCAGTGAACCGCCGGCGCAAGGAAAGGGCAAGGGTGGCGGTCGCGGTGGACGTCCGCAACAGGCGGAGGTGGACCTTACCGGCTTGAATCAACTGCTGGCGCGCGCGGAGCAGTACGCGGCCGAGACGGTGCCGCAATGGCGTAGCATCAGCTTCCAGATCCCGCCAGGAGCGAGAGGGCCTGCCTCTTTCACAATCGACGCGAGCAACGGCGGCCAGCCGCAGAAGCGCGGCACGCTCCAGCTGAATCGGGAAACGGCGGCGATCGAGAATTGGGAAACGTACGACCGGCTGGACAAAGGACGCCAGTATCGAACCTGGATGCGGTTCATGCACACAGGTGAATACTATGGCCTGGCGGGACAGACCGTTGCCGGAATTGCCTCCGCCGGCGGCGCGCTTTTGGTCTGGACCGGCATCGCGCTGGCGATTCGCAGGCTGCGAGCGCGCATCGCGCGTTCCCGTTCGGCGGAAGAAACAGCGAGTGCCCGCGCTGCGGTTGGTTGACTCCCGCTTAACTGTTACAATCCTCGAATATGAAGGGTAACCCCAAGGTGCTCGCGGCGCTGAATGAAGCGCTGCACGAAGAGCTGACGGCGATCAGCCAATATTTCCTGCACGCGGAAATGTGCGAAAACTGGCATTACGCGAAGCTCGGCCAGTTCATCAAGAAACAGTCCATCGACGAAATGAAGCATGCGGAGGAGCTGATCGAGCGAATACTTTTTCTCGACGGGATCCCCAAGATGACCGATCCTCTTCAGCTCACGATCGGTGAAACCGTGAAGGACCAGCTCGCTGCCGATCTGAAGCTCGAGGTCTCGGCGGTAGCCCAGTACAATCGCGCGGTCGAGACGGCTCGCACCGAAGGCGACAATGCGTCGCGTGAGCTTTTTGAGCGGCTCCTCAAGGACGAAGAACAACATGTGGACTGGCTCGAAGCTCAGATGCACCAGATCAAAGAGCTCGGCTACGAGCGGTATCTAAGCCAGCAAATCAAGGAAGCGTAAATCCAGTGCTGAAATCGATCACGCGGGCAGTCCCGGCGGCCATATTGGTTTTCGCGCTCGGGTCCGAAGTCGTCCTGGGACAGACACAAACCGGTGCAAAGGCGGCCGTCACTGGCACAGGATCCTTCACTTCGTTTGTCGAAGACATGGACCGATCCCTGGCGTTCTACCATGACGCCTTCGGTATGGAGGTTCCGGCGCTGCCTGGATCCGGACAGAGGCCGTACAACCAGGCGAATCCGCAGCTGTTCAAGTTTTTCGATATTCCTGGCGCAAAGGAACGTCACCAGTCCGCACGCGTCGCTGGTACACGGGTCACCCTGGAACTCATGGAGATCCAGGACGTGCCGCACCAGACGATCCCGCTGCGCATTCAAGATCCCGGGACGGCGACCATCGTATTCATCGTCCGTGATGTGGACGCGGTGCTCGCACGCGCGACGCAGGCCAAGGCTACGATCGCAACGCCGGGCGGCAAGCCGGTCACGGCCGTGGATGGCACGCGCGCTATTTTGGTTCGCGATATCGACGGCCGTTTCATCGAACTCCGGCAGTTGGCCACGCCTCCCGCTGGCACGGGCGACATTCTAGATATGCGGCTCTCCATCACCGTGAACGATATGGACGAGACGAAGAAGGTTTATCGCAATGTTCTGGGCTTCACGATGGAAGGAGAGACCGCGTTCTCGGCCGACGCCGCGATGCGCAGCCTCACGGGACTTTCCAAAGCCGAGGTCCGGCGCAGCCGCGTCCAGGCGCCGGGGTCCACGCTGTGGATTGAGTTCGTCGAATTCAAAGGTGTCGACCGCACTCCGCTTCGGATGCGGATTCAGGACCGCGGAGCGGCTCGGCTTCAGCTGCGAGTGCAGGATTGCGACGCGATTGTCGCCGTCGTGAAAGCAGCCGGGCTGAGAGTGATGTCCGAAGGCGGCATCGCCCAGCCGATTCCGCCCAATTTCAAGGGCGCGCTCGTCGCCGACCCGAACAACTTCTTCCTGACGCCATTCGCACCCTGCGATGGTTGCGCGCCGGGGCTGGAACCGGTGCGTTCCGGCAAATAGGTTATTCCTTCGGGGCTCGTTACTCCTTCGGGGCGACGTCGCGGACTTTCACCAGCCACTTGCCGTTGACGCGGACCAGCTCGTTCGACTCCCAACCAACCGCCGCCACCCGAGGCGCACCACCCTGCCCTTCGCCCGCGAACGCCGTCATGTAATAGGCGCGGAGGCGCGCGTGGTCTTTGTCGATGAATTCGAGATAGTGGTTCAGGCTGGAATGGTACATGGCTGGGCTTTTCTTGCCGCTCTTGGCTTCGTTCTCCACATCGCGCTTCTTCAGATCGCTGATCATCTTTTTGAGCGCATCGGTCCCCTTGGTGGCAGCGCCGCCGGCCCGGAACTCTCCATCCGGAGTGTAGGTGGCCGCGTAGGCATCCGCATTCAGCGCGTCCAAGGCGCGCGCATACTGCCACATGAGCTTCTCAATCTGCGCGCGATCCTGAGCCTCGCGCTCGAAAGCGCTCTCAGCGTGTGCCGGCAGCCCCGACAACAACAATCCCCAAGCCAGCGTGATTCCCAAACTCTTCTTGATCATTTTGCTCCCTTCGGACAAACCTATCGATCATTCTGAGCCATTATACGCATCCCAAATGGTAGAGTCCTGCTGGAAATTCGACGGTTGTGCCGGACGTATACTGGATGCGAAGTTGCCATGAAGACACTAATCATCGCTGCGTTTGTTCTCACCTCCACGATGCTGACCGGGCAGGTTTTGGGCGTGGGGAACTTTATCCATGTGGTGGGGAATCTGGACCGGTCGATTGAGTTTTATCGCGACGGGCTCGGGCTGGAGATGATCGGCGCCCCCGGACCGCGCGCGTTTTCTGCGAATGCAGTAGTTTCGAGCCTGTATAACGCTCCGGGCGCGCAGAGCCGCGTGGCAAGTTTCAAGATCCCGGACTCTCCTATGGCGGTGGAAATCGTGGAGTTTCAGGGCTTGAATGCGCCGCCGGCGCGGTCCCGGTTTTTCGACCCGGGGGCCATCACGTTGACGTTGCCGGTACAGGATGTGGAGGCGATGAAGACCCGGCTGTCTCGAATAAAGGGGCTCGAGTGGATCAGTGCAAGCGCATCGGGCCGGGTGATGGTGCGCGATCCGGATGGGATTTTCGTAGAGCTGGTGCAGCCCCGCACATTCCCCGGTCAGCCGTCTGCTGACGAGTCAAAGGTGCGGCTACGTGTCACTGTGGAGAATATCGACAAGACCACGCAGTTTTATACGGAAGTGCTCGGGTTTACGGGCGGCATAACGATGCGGGACTTGGCGAGACTGGAGGTTCCGGGAGACGCATTTCCGGTGGACTTTAACGCGCCGAATTATGCCGACCGGAAGCCACTGCACTCGGAGATTCACGATCCTGGGTCGGGCGTGCTGCGGCTTCGCGTCGCCGATTTCGATGCAGTGGTGAACAGTCTGAAGGCATCCGGCGCGACGGTTGTGTCGGCGGGCGGAGAGCCGGTGAATTTGGGGCGGAACCGCGCGGTAATCCTACGCGACTTGAACAACTTCTTCGTGCAGGTGCTGGAGTCGGCCCCACAGGCGGCTCGTGGAGCCGCGAAATAGAGAGCGTCAAAAGTAAAGGGACCGGATCGCTCCGGTCCCTTTTTGGCCGCTTGCTTTCGCGCGCGGTTCGGTGCTGTTGATTTAGCGCGAGGTGATTACTTGGGCGTCACGTGGATCAGGGCGCCGGGATTCGCGTCCTCGAGCAGCCACAGCGATCCATCGGGAGCTTCCGCCACATCGCGGACGCGCTTGCCGATGCTCCAGCGCTCCGCCATCTTAGCGCCGCCTTTGCCGTCCATAATGACGCGGTTGAGCGACTGGGTTCCCATGCCGCTGATGAAGGCGTTGCCGTTCCACTGCGGGAAGGTCTGCGTCCCGCGGTAGAACATCAGATTGCCCGGCGCGACCACCGGCACCCAGTAGATCACCGGCTTCGCCAGGTCGGGACGAGTCTCGGGCCGCGGAATCGGGACAGCGTTATAGTTGTCGGCGTACTCGACCAGGGGCCAGCCATAATTCTTGCCCTTCTCGATCAGGTTCAGCTCGTCGCCGCCGCGCGGGCCGTGCTCGACCTCCCACAGTTCGCCGGTCGGAGAAAACGCCAGGCCGTAGGGAGTGCGATGACCCATGGTCCAGGTTTCCGCAGGTGTCAGATTCTCAGCCGGAAAGGTATAGGTGCTCACGACCTTCGCGGTTTTCGCGGTTTCCGTGTCGCTGGGCGGATCGATGAGGGAGATCGTGCGAGCGCCCGTCTTGCCCGCGTTGGGATTGTCAGGTGCGGGTTTGCCGTCCAGTGTCAGGTGCAGGATCTTGCCTACAGGCTGGTTCGGATCCTGCGCCGGGGTGAAGCGCTGGCGATCGCCAACCGTGAGGAACAAAGACTGGCCGTCGGGAGCGAAGGCCAGTGCCCCGCCCTCCTGGCCGCCCTTACCCTTGGGCATCTGATGCCAGATCACCTGGAAATTCGCCAGGCGTGCGCCCGGGCCGCCTCTGCCGCCGGGCCCGGTGACAGTCAGCTTGGCGCGCGCCAGCGCCAGGCCCCCGCCGTAGTCGCCAGGTTCGGAATAGGTGAAATACACATACTGGTCGGTGGCGTAGTTGGGCGAGACATAGACGCCCAGCATTCCGCTCTGGCCTGACCAATAGACGGCAGGCGTCCCGTTCAACGGAGCGATCTTCTGTCCCTCCTTGGATACGAGCCAAACCGGCCCGACCTTTTCGGTGACCAGCATCTGACCATCCGGGAGGAAAGCGATCCGCCACGGCAGTTCGAACGTGGCCGTCGTGGTCATATTAAAGGGCACGGTGGCTTCGGGCTTCTGTTCGCCCGCATTCACCTGGGCCCAGGCCGCACCCGATGCCAGGCTAAGAAGCAATACAGCTTTCGCCAATTTCATTCGCATTTTCTCCTTGCGTGTCTCTTACTTTGAAGGGCTCGACCCTGAGCGAGCCGGGGGATCAGTATCTATCCTATAACACCCTGCACTGGCTGCGAATTTGGCTATAGAGTGTCTAGCGTCCGCCGGTCGAATCCCACCATCTCTTTATAAGCCACCGTGACCGCCGCAAAGGTCATCGGCACGGTCACCAGGAGCCCGACAAAGAGGCACAGGAAACCCAGGACGTTCACCAGGAATGCCGCCACCAGGAACAGTGTAAAGCCTACGTAGTCCCTTCTCACGACGGCGTGGCTGGCCTGCATGGCTGGCCAGAAGTCCATTTGCTTGTCGAAGATGAACAGGTAAGTGAACTTGTACATGGCTGCCACAACCAGGCCCGGAATGATGAGAGCGAGCGTTCCCAGAAATATGAAAATACCGATCAGGATGGAGGCTACCAGCGTGGGAAGGAAGAACTTAAAGCCCTGGAAAAAGTCTGCGATCTCTGCATTCCGGCCCATGATCTTCTTCATTGTGAAGATGTGGAAGCCGGCGATCAGCGCGCCCTGGATAAGAGGGACTCCGCTCAGCAGGAAGAAAAGCAGCGCGATCAGAACATAGCTTCCCAGGTCAGCGCTGACCAACGCCCATCCTTCGGCAAGCCATCGGCCGGGAGCCGCCTGCACCGAGTCAGGAGACGCCCATGGCGATATCGGGCTGGGGGCGCCTGCGGTTCCCGCCGGTGGGGGCAGAAACTGTCCACACCTCGGGCAGTATCCAACGCCAGATCCGACTTCTGCGCCACAGCGGTGACAGAACATATCGATCTCCAGAGGTACCTGCAGAAAAGTACGCACTTCGGGCATTCCAGGTTCACTCAATTGTTCCCTTACGAATAGGGCGTTTGGAAGGAACCCCGGGCCGTAAATAACGTACATCATAGGAATGTCCGTTGCGCCGATTCCGCCCCATATCGTCGCCATCGAGCGGCCTCGCGAAAGCCTCATGACGTACTACGTGCTGAGGGCCATCATGGCCAATGTGGCTTTTCCGTTCGTTTTTCCTTATTTATACTTCCGCTACCACACCATGCGCTACCGGTTCGATATCGACGGTATTCATATGAAGTGGGGCATCATCTTCCGGCGGGAGGTTCTGCTGAATTATGCTCGCATTCAGGATATCCATCTGCGATCGAATCTGATCGAGCGCTGGCTGGGGCTGGCGCGCATCGAGATTCAAACGGCGTCCGGATCGTCAGACGCGAACATGACGCTGGAAGGCATGGAGGATCCGGAGGGGATGCGCGATTTCCTGTACTCGCGCATGCGCGGGACTCGCGACGAGACCCAGGGAGAAAAAGCCGGGGCGGCGGGCGATCCGCTAGCTGCGGCGATGCATGAGATCGCCGGTGAATTGCGCGAGATTCGCGCCTTGGTCGAGAGGTCCCGCGCATGACGTTCATCCGGTGGGCGAAAGGCGTGGTCTTGAAACTCGCCCGCGTGCCGGCTCAGCCGCATGTTCCCGAAGGAGCCCAGGAATCGGTGCGGGTGTTTAACGCAGGGCGAAACTACTTCACCTGGCGGCTGATTTTGTGGGGGATCGCCAATGCGGGCATCGCGTTGGGCATTTTGGTGGCGTTCGCATTCAGCTTTATTCCCACGCTGCCGCCTCTGGTGCGTACGATCTGGAGGGTTTTGGCGTCAGGCGCGGCCAGTGTGTTCGTGCTTTCGCTCCCCATTACGTATTTCCTGCAGAGGCTGAATTACGAGATGCGGTGGTACATCGTCACCGACCGAAGCTTGCGCATTCGCAGCGGGGTGGTCTGGCTTCGGGAAATGACCATGACGTTCGCGAACGTTCAGGGGATCCGCGTAAATGCGAATCCAATCCAGCGCTTGCTGGGGCTGGCGAATGTCGAGGTGCAATCGGCGGGCGGAGGCGGCACGCACCACGCTCACGGAGCGACGTCTTCAAGCCACGTAGCGGAGTTTGAAGGGGTGGATAACGCGGAGGCGATTCGCGACCTGATGGTCGAGCGTCTGCGGATATACCGCGATTCGGGGCTGGGCGAGAAGACCGAGGAGGCCCGGGAGCCGCTCGCGTTGTCCGCAGCTCGTGAGGTGCTCGAGGAAACGAAGGCACTCCGGGACTCGTTTGCGAAAGGGCGCCCTTCTGCGTAGCGAGTGGCGGGACTATTTCAAGTTCAGAGGCTGAAGCCCGCGCGACCACAAGATGCAGAATGTAGGAAATAGAGGGACACTGGATACGGATGAAATCCCGTGGATCGACCTTTCTCGTCGCTGCGTTCGTAGGTCTCCTGTTGCTGATTGGCGTAGCCACGTTTGCGGTCGCGCGCAGCGCTCGCACGGCGCAAGCGCGAGTGATCGCGTTGAACAAAACTCGGACGCAAAGCGATGACGCGCTCGACATGATTCGGGCGAACGTCTACCTGCTTGGAATTCTGACTCGCGATTATCTACTCGATGTCGATCCCGCGGATGCGCATCAGTACGTGACGCAATTCAATGCCATTCGATCCGAGACAGAGAAGGGCTTCGAGGTTCTCGCCCAGTCTAAAGATGTTGCGCTTCCGCATGACGCCCTAAAGCAACTGCGCCAGGAATTTAGCGCGTATAGCGACGTCACCCAGACTGTTCTTGGGTGGAGCTCCGAGGAGAAGCGCCTCCGAGGATCAGAAATGCTGCGCCAGCGCTTGCGCCGCCGGCAGGAGGTCTTCGCTCTTACCGGGCAAGTGGAGCAGCTAGTGACGGCGAATCTGGAACGCCAAGGGGATCAGGTCACCCAGGCGGATCAGCAACTCCGGGCCTCGCTGGGGTGGATCAGCGGCATTGCTCTGCTGTTTGGATTGGGGATCTCCGCCGTAACGCTGGTGCATACTACCCGCCTCGAAAGAAAGTCACAAGTGGCTGAGTCCGAACTTCGCCGGCTTTCGGGCCAGCTCCGGACTACGCAGGAACAGGAACGCAAGCTCCTGTCGCGCGAACTGCACGACCAGGTGGGGCAAATGTTAACCGGTCTGCGCCTGGAACTCGGCAGCATCGCGAAAACCGTGACGGACGCCGACGGCTCCCTGCGGCTGGCCAGTGCAAAAACGATCGTCGAACAGGTGCTGCGGGCCGTGCGAGACATCGCGATGCTCCTGCGGCCGTCCATGCTGGACGATCTGGGATTAACACCGGCGCTCGCCTGGCTCGGCCGTGAAACATCCCGAACCAGTGGTATCGAGGTTCAAATGGACGTGGAGAAGGCAACGGATTCCCTGCCCGAGGCGCATCGAACGTGTTTATACAGGATTGTCCAGGAAGCTCTCACAAATGCTACGCTTCATTCTGGCGCGCGTAGGGTCCAGGTCAGACTCAGGACCGGTCGGGCGTGGGTCGGCGGCACGATTACGGACGATGGCCGGGGATTTGAGACAGGCCAGGACGCATCCAAGGGCCTTGGCCTGCTGGGAATGCAGGAGCGCGTCCGGGAGTTGGGCGGCAGCATCAGGATCATTTCGTCGCTGGGCCGCGGTACTCACATTGAAATCCGCTTACCCCGCCCGAGTCAGCCGGAGGTTTTAGATGGTCAGGATTCTGATAGCGGACGATCACGGGATCGTTCGGACGGGTTTGAGGCTTCTGCTTGATCGTATCCCCGACATGGAGGTGGTGGGTGAGGCCGCCGATGGACGGGAGGCCGTGCGATTAGCTCGAGAGCTTAAACCCGATATCACCATCATGGACATCGGAATGCCGTTGCTCAACGGTTTAGACGCAGCTTCTCACATCGTGCGCGAGAACGAACGCAGCGGCGTCATCATTTTGAGTATGCACACCGATGAGAGCTATATTTTGCGCGCGCTCGACGCGGGTGCCAAGGGGTATCTTCTCAAGGATCACGCGGAAGAGGATTTGGAAGCTGCCATTCGAGCTGTCCATGGGGGCAAGCCGTACTTCTCTCCTTCGATTGCCCAGGCGCTTCTGGAAGACTACGTGGGCCTCATGCGCCAGCGCCGGATTCAGGATTCCTATGAGCTCTTGACCGAGCGCGAACGGGAAGTGCTGCAGCTGCTGGCGGAGGGCAAGTCGAACAAAGAGGTCGCCGGCGTACTGAACCTGAGTCCGTACACGGTCGAAACCCACCGAACGAATCTCATGCAGAAGTTAAACCTGCACAACACCGCGGAAATCGTGCTCTACGCCGTGCGCAAAGCGATCATCGTGCCCTGAGACTTGCGTCTCAAGAGTACTGCCTTTTTTCCCCCGGCTTTACTGACGTTGCCGTATTTCATCTGACGTGGGAAAGTCTACAATCGGGATAACTTGCCCAGGCGGACCAGAGCCGCGTTGGGTGCAATTTACCTGAAGCAATCACGTCGCCGAGGAGTATTGCGACCCCAAGCAGTCTCTTCGGCGATGTCTGCATTTCCTGCGCCCTTCTCTCCGTAGCAGCTTTTAAATACGAGCCGTAATCCCTCCGGGGGATAGTGGTCTCCTTGCGTGTCCACCGATTGCGATCCCGGCGTCTGGTGGATTTTCGGTATGAGAACTCCTGCCTTTTCGGGATTTGTTTGCATGCAAAGCTGCCCTAGGCTTGCATAGAAGCTCGCGTGTTGAGGGGACAATCTAATGAAATTACTAAGTCTGGCGCTCTGCGCCGCCATGGGTGTTAGCACTGTATACGGGCAGACCGCGCTGGCGACCATCACCGGCACGGTGACCGATCCGACCGGAGCCGTGGTCGCAAACGCGCCGATTTCAGTTCGCAATCTGGAAAACGGACAGGTTTTCGCGGCATCCAGTTCCCAGACCGGCAACTACACGATGTCTCAGTTGCCGATCGGCGACTATGACCTCACTGTCACGGTTTCGGGGTTCAAGACCTACACTCACTCCAAGTTCCACTTGGCGGCTGCCCAGACAATGCGCGAGGATATAGCGCTCGAAGTGGGCAACACGACCGAATCCGTTACGGTCACTGCCGACTCCTCGCTGCTCAAAACCGAGAACAGTGAATTATCCCAGAACGTCACGCTATCCCAGCTCAATAACCTGCCGGTTCTGGTGGTTGGCGCAACCAACTCCGGCTTCCGCGATCCTTTCACGGCGGTGCGTCTTGTTCCCGGAATCCGGTATGCCAACGGGTCCAACGTCGCGGCGGGCGCCACCGGCGCGGTCACTACCATGGTGGTCAACGGAACGCCCGCCAACTCCTACGGGACGCGCCTGGATGGCATGACCATGAATCCCACCGGGCCGCGATTGCTTGGCGCCCAGATGCAAACCCAACCCTCGGTGGACGCGATTGAAGAAGTGGCGATTCAGACCAGCAACTTCGCCGCCGAGTTCGGTGCCGCGGGTGGCGCGATGATCAACATGGTCACTAAGAGCGGCACCAACCAATTCCACGGCAGCGCCTACGACTACGGCACCAATGAAGCATTAAATGCCCACCAGCCTTATACGGGTTTCCGCAGCAAGGTCCGGCAGCACGACTTTGGCGGGACGTTTGGCGGGCCCCTCCGGATTCCCAAGGTGTACGACGGCACCAACAAGACCTTTTTCTTCTTCAGCTTCGAAATCTTTAAGCAGACGAGCGTTGTGGTTGCCAACTCCAGCGTTCCCATTCAAGCTTATCGGACCGGCGATTTCAGCAGCCTGATCACCGCGGAAAACCGCCTGATCACCACGGCGAGCGGTCCCGCCCGGGACGGGTTCGGCCGCACCATGCAGAGCGGCACGATCTTCGACCCCACCACGCAGGTGCTAGCCGGGGGCAAGCAAAATCGCGATCCTTTCGTGGGCAACAAGTTTCCGCTAAGCCGCTTCGATCCGATCTCCGCCAAAGTCCTGGCTTTGGTCCCTCTGCCGCAGGGCGGCAATTTCGACAAAGGGCTGGTTTCCAATAACTATACGGGAACCTATGACACCAGCCGCACTTCCAAGATCCCGTCGATCAAGCTGGATCAAAACATTGGAGCGACGGGCCGCCTGTCGTTCTATCTGCAGGAAACCAACACTGTCTCCCCTCGCAGCCCTACCGGGGCCGATCCGCTTCCGACGCCGATCACCGGCGGCATCACCACCGCCTCTTCCGGCACCACCGTGCGCCTCAACTACGATTACACCGTGACCCCTCGGCTGTTGCTCCACCTGGGCGCGGGCTGGAACGACAGCGACTTCGCACTCGAATCTCCGACTATTGACTATGACGCCTTCAAGCAACTGGGCCTGAGCGGGCAGGTTGAGTCCCGCTACTTCCCCAGAATCGTTACGGCTGTAAATGGCAACGGCCAGATCGGGGGAATGTCTTCCCTTGGCTCGGTTTTCCCGACCGCCTCTTTTGAACGGCGTCCTTCCGGTACCGTCTCCGCCAGTTATGTGACCGGCTCGCACACCTTTAAATTCGGCGTGGACTGGCGGTTGGAGAAGTTCCCGAATTATGTCCGCAGCGGCGGCTTCGGCAACACCGGCACGAATACCACCGGGACTTACATTTTCGGCCCGAACATGACCGAGCAGCCCTTTCTACAGGGCGTCGTGACCAATCAGGGCTTTGATGGCTTCGAGTTTGCTTCGTTTCTGTTGGGCGGCACGAGCTTGAACTCGCAGGTGGCGCCGACGGCCTTGATGAACCAGAAATCCCAGACCGGCATCTATGTTCAGGACACGTGGAAAGTCACCCGCAAACTGACGCTCGACCTGGGTGTGCGCTGGGACTACGGAACCTATGCCCACGAACAGTATGGCCGCAACGGCTCGATCGGGCTCCTGATCCCCAATCCGTCTGCATCCGGAAGACTGGGGGCAACCCAGTTTGAGGCCACCTGCAAGTGCAACTTCGCCTCGAACTACCCGTTTGCCATCGGACCGCGGGTTGGCGTGGCGTACCAGATCAATCCCAAGACCGTGCTTCGCGCCGGCATCGGCGTGGTTTACAATTCGACCTCGACCTCGTCGGGCGCGTCGACGTCCATGGCTACGGGCACCGCATTGCCCGCGAATTCCGGCCAGATCTCGGGCCTGTTCAAGGACGGCATGCCTGCGAGCGTTCGCGCAGTCTGGCCCTCGTTTGATCCGGGCGTCGGTCAGGGTGCAGGCTCCGTCATCGGCATGCCGCAGCTCCTGGATCCAAACGCCGGCCGTCCGGCGCGTCTGCTCCAATGGAACATCGGGCTGCAGCGTGAGATCAACCGCAACTTGATCGTTGAGGCCTCTTATGTCGGCAATCGCGGAGTCTGGTGGACAGCCTCCGGCTTGGCCCCGCTAAACGCCTTGAGCGAGAGTACGTTGCGAGCCTATGGGTTCAATGATTTCACCAGCGCGACCGAAGCAGCCTTGCTGACGACAAACGTTGGGAACCTGAGCGCCGCGCAGAGGTCCACTCTGGCCGCCCGGGGAATCACCGGGTTGCCCTATGCGAATTTCCCCTCCACCCAGACGGTACGCCAGTCGCTGCTGGCCTATCCTCAGTACACGGGGAGCGGACTTGCGGGCTCTCCCTTGGGCAACACCTGGTACGACTCGTTCCAGTTGAACGTGACCCAGCGATTCAGCCATGGGTTGAGCTTCAATCTGAACTACAACTATTCCAAGAACCTCGATAACACGACCTCCATCTCGGACGTGTTCAACCGGGGCGTGAGCAAGAACCTCTCCGTTTGGGACCTTCCGCACCAGTTGCGGCTGAACATGCAATATCAGGTGCCGGAGATCCGGAACGTCGGTTTCGGAGGTTTTTCGAACCGAGCCGTGGGCTATGCCTTGTCCGGTTGGGGCTTGGGCGTGAGTCTGAACTACCAGAGCGCTGGTGTTCTCTCCCGGCCGGTGAATAACAATTCCACCCCGATCAGCCAGTTCCTGGGCCGCGGACCGGGTGGCGCGCAGTTGAAGAGGAACGCCGACGGGAGCTACATGAACCCCTGGTCGGTGAACTGGGTAGACAACGACGGCAAGCAGCGCACCGATCCGATCGACATCAACTGCCACTGCTTCGATCCCACCAAGACGCAGGTGTTCAATCCGCTCGCCTGGGAGAACATTCCCAACGGGCAGTGGGGCGCCGACCAGAGCTCCCTTCGCTTTTTCCGGGGCGTCCGCATCCCGACCGAGAACGCGAACCTCAGCCGCAATTTCCGGTTCAAGGAACGCGTGACGTTGAACGTGCGCGTCGAGTTCAATAACATCTTCAACCGCATGCAGCTGCCTCAACCCGCCGTTGTGGCTGCACCTGGCCAAGCGGCGATCAACTTCTCGGCTCCGCCGACGAAGTTCAATACCGGCGCACAAGCCGGCTTGTATAGCGGCGGCTTCGGTACGTTCGGTGTGCTGAACGGCCTGGGTGGCCAACGCACGGGGACCTTCGTCGCACGCCTTCAGTTCTAATTCCGGCGCAAAAAACGGAGTCGGCGTGTAACTTGCCGCTTCACTCGCCGTACTAGATGTACACAGCGGCGAGTGACAGCCAGGGCGCCCTTTTTCTGATGCCCCCCAACGCTGACGAAAGACGCCCCGGCTGCGCCGCGTGGGATCAAGGACGATATGGGTGCGGATGGTAGCTGATTCGCGGCTGCACTTTTTTCGAAGTAGCCGCTAACCCAGATTCAAAGTAACTCTAGACGAGCGCCTAGCGCTGTACTTTCAAGGGGTCCTCGACTCTAACAATCGGGTTTTCCATTCTCCACTGAATGTAGAGCACCAGATACGCGTTGTCGGAGTTATGCATCACCGGGAAACCAAGGGCGGCTACTGCTTCATCGATTTGGGTTAGGTCGAGCCCACCCTTGATAGAGATCGTATCGATGGTGCGTGCGATTGCCAATTCACGGTCGTTAGAGGGTCTCATCAGGATCAGTGGGATTGTGGCTGGGCTTGCTCGCGATTGCACTCGTAACAATATCGAGCATCCTTCTTCTGAGAGTCCTGCGGGGTGCGCGGGTCCTTGCGATTGCACTCCAGACATTTCCCGTGCCTCCGACTACGCCCGGCAGGATAATACTCGCATCGCTTTGTGGAGGTCTTGCAGATATCGCAATATTCTGATGCAGCGGCAAACAGTGCCATAAGAGACTCACTTTCGCTAGAAGAGGTCCCAGATTCCTGTGCGGCTACTCTCAGCGTCTATATCGGCAGAACGAGATGAAACCAACGTAAGGCGGCCAGGCTTTCAGCTTCGCCAGATGCTCCGTGTTCGCCATCGAATCAAAACTGATTGGCTCTATGGCGTGGGGAATGGTCCAGATTGCTCTGTGTGGACATTTATATGGACATGGAGCCCAAAGCCAAGGAGGAGGTGCTGCTGACTGAATGACTCGGCGCAGGGCTAAACCTTCATTCGAAACGTGGACGAACTCTTCCGCCGTCTGGTTCACATCACGCAGCGACATGCGCCAGATTGCGGAAGGGGGGCGCTCGCGGGAGCCAGCCCTTCCATTTGGCCTGATCGGCTACCGCTGTTACCGCCACGGGGTGCCCCGGCGCTGAAGCCGCGGTCTTTTTGTTGCTCAGAACGCACTCAGGATGCAGAAAAGCTGGCGGAGGACGGCACAGCTCGACCTGGCCCTTGTTTGATGAATATCGTGCTTTAAGGGCAGACACAGCAACGGACGACGGACGAACGGCATCAAGCCTACAGGAATTTTTTAAATCATAAGAAAGCTCAGCAGCTTTAGTTCATAGGCGCGCTTTTAAGCGGGGAGACGTCGCGACTTCTGGCTTGCTTAAGGGTGCAACCTACGCAACCCCTTTTGCATCCAACTAATTAACGAAGAGTGTCTGGCCTGAGTTCGCCTTGTAAGTCTCCGGATTGGTCCTGCTAGCGAAGACAAGAGCTTCTGCCTCAGGAAGTCACAGAAAATACAGTCAAAAGCTCGGGGGATGGTCGGGACGTTCGCGGGCAGGCTGCGAGCGGAGGGAAAATGGAATTTCACGAGCAAAACTTAGCAGAATCTGATTCGTTCAACATGGTCTTGGACGAGGCACCAGCTTCCCAGGACTTTCTGGACGCGGATTCGGAAGGCGGCAATGAAATCGGCTCCCCTTCTGAGGAGTCGCCGTATACTGACGACCCGGTACGCGTCTACCTGAGGGAAATGGGATCGGTGCGCCTGCTCACACGGCAGGGCGAGGTCGATTTGGCCCGCCGCATGGAGCGGGGCAAGCTACGGGTGCGAAAGGTGCTTTCGCGTTCTCCGCTGGTGCAGCAGATGGTAATGGCAATCTATGAGGACCTGTGTCAGGACAAGATCGACCTGGAGGATCTGACCGAAATCGGCGCCAAGGATGAGAAGGTCCGCTTGCGGAAGCGCACGGAAGCCAGGCAGCAGTTTGCGAAGGTGGCGAAACTGCATCGTGACCTGCAGGCACTGGAGAAAAAGATTGCGTCGACCCCAAGCCGCCACGTGCGTGTGCATGCAGAGTTGTCTCGCAAGCTAGTCCGGCTACGGATCCGATTCTCGCAGGCGATCCGCGGAGTGCCATTCTCCCCGGCACAGTGGGCAACCTTCGGGAGCGCCTTCAAGAGCGCCGGCGCCGGCTCAACGCTACCCCGGATGCGCCGCTGTCTTGAAGCACTGCAGCACGGCGAGATGGAAGCCGAGAAGGCCAAACAAGCGCTGGTAGAGGCTAACCTCCGGCTGGTCGTCTCGGTGGCCAAGAAATACGTGAACCGGGGAATGCATCTTCTGGACTTGATCCAGGAAGGCAACATCGGCCTGATGCGCGCCGCCGACAAGTTCGACTATCATCTCGGCTATAAGTTCTCAACCTACGCGACCTGGTGGATTCGGCAATCGGTCAGCCGCGCGATCGACGACCAGTCCCGCACGATCCGAATTCCCGTCCACATGAACGAGAGCCTGACCAAGTTCGTACGGGCCTCGCGCGAATTGGAGACGGAGCTGGGCCGTACGCCGACCAACGAGGAGATTGGCCGCCGGATGGACACGACTGGGCAGAAGGTCCAGGAGCTGAGGGCTATCTCCCGGGATCCGGTGTCGCTCGACCTCCCAGTGGGCCGAGATGGCGAGTCGGTGCTGGGAGATTTAATCGAAGATCGATGCGCCCGGCCTTTTGCGGATACGATGTTCGAGAGCAACATTCGCGAGGAAACCGAGGGGGTCTTAAAGACCCTGGCGCCCAACGAGGAAAAGATCATCCGCATGCGGTTCGGGATCGGCTACGATCGCGAGCACACGCTCGGGGAAGTTGCTCAGCAGTTCGACTTGAGCCGTGAACGAATCCGTCAGATTGAGGCCCAAGCGCTTCGACGCCTGCGCCATCCGGACAGTGCGCATCGGCTGCAGCCGCTCATGACCATTCAGTAAGGAAGGGTGGCTGCTAAACTGACGCGGGAATTTTTCGGCCGGAGTCGGCGGGCACAAGCCGGTCCCGGACTCCCTTGACCCCTGGAATCGTAAGGATCTCCTTAACTAGATGCCGGTGTTTATCCGGCGATACGGTCCCGTGGAGGACCACGATTCCACTCACAACTTCTGTCTGAATATCGGCCGCCCGTTCGGTGATATGTCCCATGTGGCTACGAACGCGCTCGACGACAACGTCGTCGTCGATGCCTTCTTCGCCGCGTTCGAAGGCAGCTTCGGCCTTGGCGAAGGCGCCCTTAGCCCGGTTGAGCAGATCTTCCGCCTTTGTTGCCACTCCGTGGCCGGTCTGTCGGGCAGCGCTGGCAGCCTTCTGCTGAAGGTCTGCGCGACGGGCTTTGCCGCGATGGGGATCGCAGAAATACATCACGGCCGCTCCGAGCGCGGCTCCCGCGATCATCGAAATGCCGGCGATCCAGCGATCACCGGCGGTGGCCTCGCTCCCGCAGTTGCCTTCCGCTTCACATCGTCTTTCTTGAATACTCATAGCATCCTCCTTCTGATCTCAATCTGTTGTCGGTAGACATGGGCTTGTACCTTCTCTGCCGTTAGCGTGCTTCATTTGACTGGATGCCCAACTGGGATAATGACGATCACTTCTTCCGCACCGGTCAATTTCACGGCCTCTTTGACAGATGCGGGATCGATGCCGCCTGTGACCACGGCCCCAAGTCCGAGCGCGACGGCTTCGAGTAGCAGGTTTTCGCTCGCGAGTCCGGCTTCGTAGTCGGTCCACGTACGGTTTTTCGCTCCCGATCCCATCCGTTCATACACCGCTGAAATCACAAACACTGCCGGGGCGCTATGGACCTGAGCTTGCGTTGTAGAACCGGCCAGCAACGGTGCGCCGGGTTTTGCAGCGATGAGCAGTTCGAGCGAATGCTTTGCCGGCACATAGCGATAAGCTCCGCTGGCTAGACCGTCCACATTCTGTGCCACCACGGCGATTTCGAGCGGGTACCGGTGCATCGCTGAGGGAGCTGTGCGCTTGCCATCCGGAGAGGTAACACCCTGTGCGGCCCACAACAACTGACCGACTTCCGCCAGAGTCAGGGTCTGCGAGGTGTAGCCTCGTACGGACCGCCGGGCAGCCAATGCCCCTTCCACGCTCATGCTGCCCGCCTTCTTCGGGCTTGGTAGCGAAATCGTAGCCGGCTCGGCTGGAAAACAGCCCGGAGCCAAGAAGAAGGCTGAAGCCGCGAGAACCAAGAATCGGTGCGTCATACTTCACATCCTGAAAGGACTACATGCAATCGGACTTCCGGCGAAAGACCGGAACGCTCACAGCCGCAATGCGGGTTCTTCCGAAGTAGAGAACTGCGCAACGTTCGGCTTAACCAGCCTCGCCAAGTCCTCGTAGGAAAGCCGAATCAGCTCGTGATGCGTGCCGGCGTTGAATGCAAGACAATTAGGCTCCAAAGTGACGTTGAGCGCCGACGTGCAAGTGCAGCGAGCCATAGGCTAAGCCACCACTACGGGGGTGGTGGGCCAGTGCGATGGCGTCACGGAGGGCGCTTCCGATTTCGAGCCGCGATGTTCGCTCACCGCTCTCATGGTGTTCATCACTCCGTCGGCGTCCACAGGTGCGTACTTATGCGCGGCAGCGAGGATAATATCATTTAACGCGAGAATTCCAGCCAGCTTGCCGTCTTGAGTCACAGGCAACCGCCGGACTTGAGCGCGGCGCATAATGGCCATGGCAATGTCTACATCGTCGTCGGGCGTGCAGGTCTGTACTGTGCGAGTTGCCACGTCCTTGACCGTAGCGTCGGACGGCCGACAGTTCCGAGTGCCAACCGCGACGCAGACGTCGCGGTCCGTCACAATGCCCGTCAGTTTCCCATCTTCGATCACTGGCAGGACGCCGCAGTCGTTCGTCCACATCAGTTCGATCGCTTCGGCGAGGTTCGTGTCTGGTCCGCAGCATTTGGGATTGCCTGTCATGACTTCTCGGACTTTCATAGAATGAGCTCCTGGGATACTCGGCTCATCGGTGAGCTAGATCCTACGGCCTGCTAATGCAACCGTAGTGCCGAACGAAGTCTGGCCGGCCTTCCAGCGAAGTCCTCTAGCTGCGTATTACGGATTCGGGGCAGCGGCGACCTAGACTGGGTCATATGGCACAGTGTGGGCAATTGACGCGCCCCTAAATTCCCGTCAACGATAACTTCCGCGTCTTCACAGCGTGCGCCGAGCCTTAAAGGGCGCACTTCGGATGCCCATCTGGACATTCATGTGGACATGGAGCCCAAAGGCAGGAGGAGGTGCTGCTAACTGATTGAAAGAAGTGGTGGGCTCGACAGAACTCGAATCTGTGACCTCCTGCGTGTCAAGCAGGCGCTCTAACCAACTGAGCTACGAGCCCTAAAGGACTTACGACGGTTTTGAGCCTTCGCCGGTATCCACTTTGGGGGAAACTTTGGGTACCCCAAGTGAAAATGCCGCCGCGGAACCTGCCTCAATGGACTGGATTGCGTCCCGCTTAGCTTGCTTGCGGATGTGGGAGTACTTCTCCAACATGGCCTTGCTCATGTGTCCCATGATAGCAAGCATCGTGGACTCTGGGACACCTGCTTCCGCCATCTTCGTGCAGAGTGTGTGCCTAAGGTCGTGAAATCGGCAGGAGACTCCCGCCGTCTCCCGGACACTCTCCCATGCCGTCTTGATCGAGGTAACCGGCCGGGTTGGATCCACCGGCATTCGGCGGTTCGAGAACGGGAACACATACCAGTCCTCTTGGATTGGGCCGAGTTTCGATACGTACCAGCTCACGTACATCGATAGCACGGCGGCCAACTTCTCACCGAAGGGAATCATCCGGCCAGTTCCTTTTTCGCTCTTCGCCCGGCCCACAGTGATTTCCTTCTCTTCGAAGTTGATCTGGTTCCACCTCAGCAGGCGGATCTCATCGCGCCTCATGCCCGTCACAAGTGCGATCCGCACCACCGGGTGAATCATCCTGGAAACATTCCGCGCCGCTGCGTCTACGATGCCCTGCTCCTCCTCAGGACTCAGCGCGCGGCCAACGTCACGGCGTTCTTCGAGCCTAAGGCCGGGCCATTTCATGCCCATGGCTCTGGACAAGACGGCCAACTCCATGTTGATCGTCCGGCCGCTCACGCTATCGGCCTTACGTTTGCCGATGTAGTCGATCAGACACTCTTCCGTGAGATCGACCGCTGACTTGGAGCCGAGATATCTCTCTACGACGGCGGAACGCTCATTGACGATCTGGATGCCTTTTTTCCGATGGTCCCCTTTGGCAGCGTACAAGGTCCGGTAGGCATCGAGCGCAGCCTGAACCCGCCGTGTGCGTTTTGAGCGTGTATCCTTCGCCGTGCCGGAAGGCATTCCAGTCGCACCGGATTGTTCGAGTTGCCGGCGCCGATCGTCTTCGGCCTGCTTGGCGACAGTCTTCCGCGTAGTCTTGGCGGATTCGCGAATGCGGTCACCGTCATAGATGAACTCGTACCACCACTGGGCGGACTGCTTCAGCTTGCCCGTTTTCGGATCCCGGTATTTGGGACGATAGACGGCCATGAAAGTTTACCTCTCCGTTTTCACCGGTTCTATCCAGGCATACGTGAAGATCTCCTTCCAGTCGTACTGAAAGGTTGGCAGCAGATTCGCAATGGAAACTCCATCGAGGAGAATCTTGTAGCGCTTGATCAGATCTTCACAAACGGCGAGACTCTCGCCGATTTCGTTGAACGTCGGACGTTGTGCGACACCGCGGCTGTCATAGTGCGCGAATCGACGGTCCGAGTAGTGTTCGATGTTTTTGGCGACGGCACGCAGTCGATCGATTTCTTCTTGAACCGCGGCGGGATCGATTTCAGCTCGCCCATTCCCGACCAGCCGGTCAAAACTTCGTTCGTGAAACTCGGGGGGCAGGTACGGATTGCTCGCACTGCACAGGTTCACGTGGTGAACGCGCGACACGATCTCCGGGAATCGTTTAATCTCCTCCATAAAGCGCCTCAGTGAAATACTGTCGTCGTCTTGCTTTACCTGCCGCCTCACGCCGATAGCTGCCGACTCCACGTGCGCAGCCATCATCCAGTGTTTAAAGTGGCTTCGGGCTTCGGACAGTCTCGGATTGGCCTTAACGATCTCCTGAAGTTCCCAAAAAATGTGATCGTCCAGGATCAAGTCCTGAACATCGTGATAAATCGTCTCAAGCCATCTGCGCGCCCGTTCTCTCCGTTGATCGATTGTCATTAGCTATCGCCTTGGAATGATATTTGCACTAATGCTGATTCTGAGTTTCTCGCGCAGCTCTGCTGCATCCTTCCACACGATATGCCCCAAGTGCCTGGTGTCAAACGTGAGGTCTTTCACGAAATCCTCGCGACAGCACGAGATCACTTCGCGGCCCAATCCGACTGCAAATCCGGCCTCGTAATAGACGCTCTGTCGCTGCCCTGTAAAATCCGCAATGACGAAATGGGCCCTACGAATTTCCGAGAGAATCTTGTCAGTTATCCCCTTGTTCGTGGGATCTTCCTTCTGACGGTACGCTTTGAAGCCACAATCAAGAGAAGCTTGTTCGAAGCCGGCGGCGTAGATCGGGTCAAGGCTGGAATCGAACCACATCGCCACAAAGCATCTGTCCGGCTCTCCACCCACTGGCAGTGTAGGTTCTAGCGTCTGCCAGCCTGCTATCGTTGGCGAATAGACTGGCTGTCCTTTCCCATTTCCGAACTTTTGCACTAGTTGCTGGCTTGTGAGGTACAAGAGGTACTCTCGGAACTCGGCAGCCGTTCTGCAGTCAGCAAGAGGATAGTCCAACTCAGTATCGATCCGATATCCGCCACCCGGCATCTCGGAGTGCTGTCCAATGAGCTGCAAGACGCGCTCGACACGCTGGGATATTCGAAGAGACTGGTGCGGCGATGCCAAATCTTCCAAGGCTTCATCGGACAGAAGAATGGGACTCCCCTTTTCCGATGCCAGACGTGCGGCTGCTGATAGATAGGGTTTGAGCTTCCCAGGGATATTCGGCATAACAAGTCCCCGACTGCTGACTCTATACGTGCCGCAGCGTAGACACCGCACTGAGAACTCGGGGTCGCGCATAGGTGTGAGGACATCCAACGAAGTACCGCAGAGGATGCATCGAGGTTGATTAACTTCTGTCATGGTTCTTTCAATTCGCCGCGCATTCGCACCTTTGCCGGAGTGCTGGCGCGTAGGGGCCGGTCAAACTCCTGGGCCCGCCCCTACCTGTAATAGAGTGTGTCTACGAACGCTTCTCGGTCGCCGACAGCCGCGCCCGCTCTAATGTTTGAAGCGCATCCTCATTCTCGCGCTGTTGCATCGAGAGATCGGCGGCAATAACCGAGAGCAATCCGTCTGCAATGTCCTTGGCGAAGTGTAACGCTGTATCACGGTTTAAGCTGACCCTGTCTCCCGGTTCGTGGAACAGGCAGCCGCTGTAAATTCGATAATTGAATCGCGCGCCCGGCGCGAGGCCGAGGTGGCCAGCGGCCTCATTCTGTGTGCACTTACGCTCAGCGGTGACCTTGCTCAGTATCACGACCGAATTGATAAAGACGTTCGGCCCAGGAGCAGTCCGATACAGCTCAACAATCTTGGCCTCAAGTTCTTGTGCAGCCGAGATTATTTTCTCGACGGTTTTGGAACTTTCGCTGCCGATGCGCTCCAGCCGTTTGAGTGAATCGATGATATCTGCCATGGTTTCTGACTTGGAAATTACCGCTGCGGCAGGAGCCGCAGGGCTGATTAAAGTGGGCATTAAACTTCTCCTTCGTTTAGGGCCCGACGGCCTTTGACCGGAGACCGGTCGCGACCAGAATACATCGGTACGGCTTGAATGTAAAGAGGAAATTCTCTTACTCCCACCTCGCGAGTCGATTCCGTAGAGCTTCGATGCAATCTATCGGCGTGGAGTGATCGCCTTGAATTCCACACGCTTGGCATGTGCTATCCGGCAAGGCGTCCTCTGGTTTCGGTTCGGGTACGGCTCGCGCGCGCGCCGGATGAACGCCACGTGCCTTGCGGTAGGTTGCCTGATACAGCTTGCGGCCTGGATCCGCTGCGAGCTCCGCGCACATTTCGGAAGATGTACGAATCAGAGAGGAAGGCGGGAACGTCGCCATCACCCATAATAATAAAACATTTTGCAACGATCCTGTTCCCTTAAAAAGGGACGCCCGAAAAGGAAACAAACGAGCGCCCCCGGTATTGACGCACCCTCTCCACTGAGGCACGTCAAACGTCGCTATGCCAAGTTCTTCAACAGCGCGATCGGACACTGGGCCGATTCCTGCGCGGCGCTCAGCAGGTTGCCGTCTGCCCTCATATAGGCGATGTATGCGATCTGCCCGAAGTCAGCGAATCTTTCCCTCAAGACTAGTAGGCTCATATCCTTCACTCGCCGGAACAGATACTTCTTCATCGGACCGAACGCGACCGTGTACTTGGCCACCGGCGGCGAGCTCGGTGCCGGTTGTAATTGATCCATCGCGTTGTTCAGCGCTACGGGATATCCGCAGATATGATCTGGAGCGCCCTCAACCAGAGAGAGTGGCCATAATGGTCTGCCGTATTTGTCGAGGATCTGGGACAGCGCCTTGCGAGTCTGGTCGTGCATCATGAATCTGCAAGAGGGATCCTCACGATAGAGTGGATCGACGGCGTGGACGAGACTGAACAGGTCGTTTGAGCCAATCGAGTTCGCGCCCTCGATGCTGCCGGTATTCGCAGCGCAGCCCACCGCGTTTACGATGTTGCCGGCGGCCAACGCTGCAGTCACGAGTCCCTTGGGTTGGTTGATGCCAGTGCCAACGGTGAAATCCGTGTTCAGTTTTCGGGCGAAACGAGTACCCAAGACGCCGATGAGCCAGTCCTCGATCGGGAAGGCGGAATCTTGCGCGAGCTCCAAGCTAACCTTCACCATTTTCGAGGAATACTTGTAGGCGCCGAAAATGACGTTCGACAGGCTCACGTCTTGCGTGCTCACCTGTTGCGACTCGCCGATTATTTCAGCTTGTTGCTGAGTGTCGTCTGCAGTCGGCCACGGCAGCGGCGCGCCCGTTTCAGTCGGCATGATGGTGCAGTACTTCATCAGATTGCCGGAGAACTTCAGGGCCGTCTCGATCTGATCGCTGAACCCCACTGGTACTAGGTATCCTCCACCGATTCCTTGCAGCGCATTGCCGCCGCCCGTGGTCATGTCACGGGCCTCGAGGGCCGCGCGAAAATTGCCATCCAGGAACTGGCGATGTTCCTGCGGCATTTCGTTCTTGCCGAATCGCAGATACGACCGGAAAGCCTCTGCGTGATCCTTGTCCCGCGTGGTCTGCTGGCGTCCGCCGCCGTCGGGCTGGCCGCCGCGGAACTCGCCCATCATCCGGTTCTCAAGGGCTTCGTACTCCACCCTCAGGTCTTCAGCCTCACGCATGAGCCCGTCGAACTGTCTCTGTTCAGCGGGGGTCAAATTGCCTTTGGCAGTCAAGGCGCGGGCTTCTTTCAGGACATCCGAACGCTCTGAACGGATTGCCCTGTTGTCACGTGTTGCTGTTCGCATAGAGGACTCCTAATGTAGTTGTGGATTTGGCGCAGTGCGTCTGCCAGGAGCCCTGGTGACCATCGTGCTTTCAATCCGCGCGCGTGCTATCCAAAGCGAGCCGCATCCGGCGCGAACGGGGTGAACTTACAGCTTTTGCGGACCTACTGCCGACCAGCGGCCGAAGTATTCCAGCGTGTTTTCGCGTTCCCTGGCATCCAAGCCCATCCGCATCCGGCAGAACGAAAAAACAGAACTACTCGATTACGTTTTAATCCTACCATCGCGCTTCGGCAAGGGCAAGTTCGCGAGCTCGACGGGCGCGATCATCTGAGTCATCGGCCGATACCTGGCGCTCGAGACCGTGAGCAGCGACCCGGACTAGCAATCGGTCATAAACGCTACGAACTAAGGCCCGGCAGTTTTTATCCGTACACTCTTCATTTGAACAGTCCACGCAGTAGCCGGTTAGACACTCCTCGCAATCGCATTCGCACTGATCTTCCCGGCGCTCCACTGCCGCGCGCTTCAGGTGCGATCGCACTTCGAGAGGGACTCCATCCGGGAACAGCGATCTACCGAGAGCGGCATCGGTGCCCAGATAGGCAGGGTAGGTTACGACACTGACATCCAGGAGATCCACGTCGAGCAACTCGCGAATGAATGCGGTTTCGCCCTTCCCGTCTTTTTCTTCCGTCCAACTTTGGCCGACAGCCCGGAATGCAAAGGAACACTCATCCAGGTCGCCACGGGTCACCAGCTCAGCCAGGTCGTCGCCGGCGCCCGTCGCAGGCAGGAGCACGCGGAACCGTAGCCCTATGCCGTCCTCACTGAGCTGAAGCGTTCCACTTTTTGTCCGGCCCACTATGAGACTTGCATCGTGGTTGATAAGCGCCCGGACGTCCTGCCTTTCTTTCAGGGCCCGGGTGAACGCGCCTCGCCTGATGACTTCAGTGAATCCGCCCAAGTCTTGGCTGGGCGAGTCGTACAGCGCAGCGTGGCCGGAAATATAGTGTTTGCCGCTTTGCTCCTCGCTGCGGAGCGTAACTTTCGAAAAACGTCGTTCAATCTGCATTTTCAGGTTTCCTTTCGACTTTCAAAACGGTATGACTTTCTCGCCGTTGCTGGTCCCAAAACTTAATCTCAACCGGGGGCACCAGCTTGCCCTCGGGCGAGTACCGGGACGTTTGCTCATGCTCGACTTTGCCGTCGACTTGTCGGAACACGCCAGCGAGGTAACTGTAATCGCTGGCCGTCACCTCGTAGTGAATAGGGAACTGGAGCCCGTCTCGACGAACCGCCACTACCAGAGCAGTCATTAGCGGCCCGGTGATGTCCGCCATCCCGGCTTGGATACCTTGATCAACTGGTAACTCGTGCTTCATCAGTCGCTCCTTTCACGGATCACCTCGCCGATGACACAGGCGCACGATAAAAATAACGTCGCTTGCTCCCGACGGCGAAGCTGATCGTGCCAATTCGCCAAGCGCAAGAAATAACTTTCGTCTTCCCTGAGCGCCTCGACGGTGCTGTTCTTGTGTTTTATACGAACATGGTCCCCGTCGATCCAGGCGGCGTGGTCTTTCTGAACGCGTTGACTCGTGCCCAGTTCGATGTAGACGGATTCGAGCCAGACGCGCTCCGTATCAGAGAATTCGCCCGGCAGGAGTTCCTTGACGCGGACATCAACGTGGATGTCGATCATAGTTCGCCCCGTACCTCCGCGTCTGGATGGATTGCCGGGCGGTTCTCTGACGGTCGTGGCCATTGTGCCGGGGAAGCCGCGGCGCCAGACTGCTGCGTACGCTCCCTAGCGCGACGATGTTGCTCATGATCGATCAGGTAATCGAGCTCCTGCCCGGCAAGGTCCCCTAGAGGGTGCTTTTCCAAATGCTTCTGCGCTCGTAGTAGTTCAGCGTCGCTCGCCTCCCTGACAGCGACGCCGCAGGCTTCGAACGTCTCCGGATATGGAAACAACAAGCTTCCGGCTTTTGCTGGTGCCTTCCCGCGCAGCTTTCTGTTAAGTCTCATAGCTCATCTCCACGGCCGGGCTGCTGAGAAAGGTCCATTCCAAGTAACCGAAACCCTCGCATCATCGTCGACGCTTCGTCGCGGGCGATTCCTACCGCTGGATGCGGTTTGCGCTGGCCAAATCTGTCCGTCTGGATTTGGCCTTCGGTCGCGATGGTCTTGCGGGCCGCTTCTAGGCGGTCCCGAGCCTGAAGGGTAGCCGTCAGGATCATCGAGGCGGCCGGATCGATGGCATAGCTGGAGGTGATCGACCTCCAGAGCTTTCGAGACTCAGGTGTAAGGTCGTCAGGTGGCTTAAGTGTTCGATTCTTCATCTCTTTTCAACCACTATTTTTTTCTGGGTAATCCCCACGCCGCGAAAGTTTGTCTGCCGGTCGGTCACGTGGCCTCAAGCTCGTCGTTTGGCACCCCCCTACCCCCTTCTCGGCGGGAATCGGGAGCCTGAAGTTGAACTGGCCTTGAAAGTCTTCGCCACTAACCGAATCGCGAACCCGGACGGAAACACAGTAGCGATGGCCGGGACGCTGCAGCAGCGTCCTTGCCAATGAATCAAAGGCTTTCAACAATCGATCAAGCGACTCAGTGTCGTCGATTTGGAACTTGGTGATAAGCTGGCGCCGCCATGATTGCGCGATCGGGGAAAGGCCAACTTGGATAGTGAAGCCCATCGTTATGCTGCCTCCTGAGCGCGCGCTCGAACGGACCGCCGAGGCCGGAATCCCCGACGAAGTTCACCAGCGAGCCCAATCAACAGCCGTGGCAGTTCCGGATGAAGCTCCCGAGTCGATAGACTATTCGCCAGATCCAAGAGCCGACGCCGAACGCTCAGCGCGGCCGAACCCAAGCGGATGAACTCTGGTGTCCTGCCCTTCCTGGTCGCGATCATGCAGCCGCCTCCACGGTGCTGGATTCCAACCGCTTCAGTCGTGCCTCTTGATGATTCCAGTAGTCCGATGTGCCCTCGCTCCGCGCCTCTTCGATGACGTTGGAAAAATACTTGAGGCTGTTGATCTTCGCAGCCGGACCCCCGCTGTTGACCACCGAAGCCTGTTTCCGCAAGCACCCCAGCACGATCGCCTGGCCAACCGTGACGATCGGGATACCCTGAGCTTGCCACTGATCGCAGAGGCCCCGATCTTCTCCGGTCAGCCTTCGCGGTGTTCCGATTCGCTTCTGAAGCAACGCCAACACCTGCCGTTGGTAGGCGGTGAGATCAGCATCATCGAATTCCGCGCGCGCGTCGCAATGATGCTGATCCCTGTGCGGAGCAGATGCGCGTGGCGAACATGCCTCTAAAGACTCTCGATTCTCTAAGTGTTGTTCCCCTAGGGGTGAACAGTGTTGTTCACCTACGGGTGTACTTCGCTGTTCACCTGTGGGGATACAGTTAGGCGAATTCTTCTGCCCAAGCTGTTCACCTGTAGGGATACGGTTGTCGCCTCTAAAACCGAAGGGGAGCGAGTAGGTTGCCGTCGATCCGGGTTTGCCTTCCCGGTGAAGCCGCCCTTCGGATACGTGCTTTTCCAACGCGGCATGAGCATGCCTGAGGCTTAACCCTGCCCGTTGTGCAACTTGGCGAGCGCTCACGCGGCCATGGTTCTTGTCGCGCTGGATCGCACGGCAGACGACCAAGTAAGTCCGCAAATCAGCCGGCTTCAAACTCATCAGCATCTGTTCGTCGTCCGGCATTTTGAACCAGAATCGAGATGTAGAAGCCGCATTCACGCAGTCCGGCCCCCACTCCGCGACGCCAAGATGATGCGTTCAACCTCGGCCAGATCGTACAAAACCTTGCCGCGGACTCGGTAGTAGGGAAAACGGTCACGACCGAAAAAGCGATCCGCCTGGAGCGTCGACCGTTTAATGCCGGTCAACGTTTCGACATCAATTTCAGATCCGAATCGTTTGCGGACTGCTATTTTGGATTGGTCTTGAGCCGTTGCCATGATCCCGATCGTAAGGTCGATTCGGGCGCACGTCCAGACCATCTATTGCGCTTTACTGCGTTTCGCTGCGCTTCGGTGCGTTATTCGTTCGCAAGGATGCTGGCGGGCTTGTATCTGAGTAGGGAATCGACCGTGATCCGTTTACTCAAGCCGCCGCCCACGATCAGGAGCGTGCCATCCCTCATCAAGTTTTGGATCTGTCTAGCCTTGAGTCCGAGGTAGAGAGCGGCCTTTTCACGAGTGACGGCATCGGGGAGATTTCCACGTACGTCACGCAGTAATTCGATATTCCCCGCCGGTGCCGGGCCTATGATCTGCTCCATTGCTCGACGCTCAAGCCGCAAGGCGAGCTGATCGAAGACTACCTGCGCATCAGAACCGTGCTTAGCGTTTATTTCGATCAGGTCTTGCGTGAACTCTGCCGAATCATCTGATTCCTGTCCGATCTTGATTGGCTTGCGCATAAGCTAAATCAAAATCTACCAAAACTGTTTTATAGGCACAAGCAGAGTTCGGTTTTGACTTTGGGGGAAACTTTGGGGATGCAGTCTAAGGATGGATCAAAAAGCAGCGAAATCGATCAGGTGACAGTTTCCGGCGCAACCAATTGCGCTCACAAGAGTTCATCCACATTTTCAGCAACATGGAAAAAGGCTCTCGCCTGCGTGTCAAGCAGGCGCTCTAACCAACTGAGCTACGAGCCCAGAACAGGGCGATGACGCGACGTGCATCTCAGGATAACATGGCACTTTCCCTTCTGGCAGCGTAAAAGCTCGATTGTTATAATTGAATTTGCCGGCTCTCAACCCTCCCCGTCGTTTTCTATTTGGTCCAGGCCCTTCGCAGGTGGAATCCAGGGTCTATGAGGCCATGTCCCGACCCCTGGTCGGATACCTTGACCCCTTCCTTTTCCGGGTGTTCGAAGACGTCCGCAGCGGCTTGCGCACCGTGTTCGGCACGCAGAATCCCTACACCCTCGTGATCCCCGGCACGGGCAGCGCCGGTATGGAAACCGCCGTCACCAACTTCGTGGATGCGGGCGAGAAGCTGGCCATCTTCGTCAACGGCTTCTTCGGCGAACGGATTGTCGAGATGGGCCGGCGTCACGGGGCCAACGTCGTACGCGCCGACAAAGGTTGGGGCGAAGTTTTCACCGAAGCCGAGGCGCGGGCGTTTCTCGAAAAAGAGCGTCCCCAGGTGGTCGCATTCGTCCATGGCGAGACTTCGACCGGGGCCATGCAGGCGCCCGAAGCGATCACTCGCGCGGCGCACGACGTGGGAGCACTGGTCATCGCCGACTGCGTGACCACCCTCGGTTCGGTCCCGATCCGCGTGGACGACGCCGGCATCGACATCGCTTATAGCTGCACTCAGAAGGGATTGAGCGCTCCTCCGGGCTTATCGCCCTTTACGGTTTCGCCGCGCGCGGTTGAGAAGCTGAACGCACGCACCACGCCCAACTCCATCTGGTATCTGGATCTCAAGTTGTTGATGGATTACTACGAGAACAAGAAGTACCATCACACCGCGCCGGTATCGACGTTCTACGCGCTCCGCGAAGCCCTGTCGGCGATTCAGGAGGAAGGTGTCGAGCGCCGGTTCGCGCGCCACCTCAGGGTGCATGGCTCATTCGTGCGCCGCATCGAAGCTTTGGGATTAAAGATGCACGTGCCGGAGGGCCAGCGATTGACTACGCTGAACACGCCGCGCGTCCCTGAGGGCGTGGACGACGCCAAGGTCCGCAAACAGCTGCTCGATGATTTCGGAATCGAAGTGGCGGGAGGATTCGGCCCGCTCGCAGGCAAAATCTTCCGCATCGGTGTCATGGGACCGCTAGCCACGGACCCTCACCTGGATCTGTTCTTCGAGGCGTTCGGCAAATGTCTTGCGGCGGCTAAAGCCACCGTTGCGGGCTGAGGCGCGGGCAACTAATCCGTGCTGTAGTTGATCTCGAGCTTGCGAGCTTTTCGCGCCGCGGCGGTTAGAACCACAGCGGTCAGAGCCAGCAATCCCAGCAAGGCCCACACGGCAGGCACAGGCTCCGCTGCATTGATCAGCAGCTTGAGCGGTGCCGGCATGTTCGCGTCCGGCGGGGCGACTACGGGGCTCAGCGACTGCAGGTAGAAAATCACGCTGATCTTCTTCAGGGCGGCCGGGAGGAATATATTCATGCCTTCCCAAACCAGAACCAAGGCCGCAGGCACAATGGGGTTCTTGAAAAGCAGGCCGGCCGCGAGGAAGATGCTGCCGTACCCCACGCATGCCGCGGCGGTCACGCCCAGATACGCAGCCACGTGTCCCCAACCGGGTCCAGCCAGATACTCGGAAATTTCGCTGCCGGTAAAGTGCAGGGACAGGGCCGCCAATTGGAGAAACGTACTGGTGCAGAAAATCACAACTGTAGCGAGCAGGCCTGCCAGGTACTTGCCCACCGCCAGCAGTTCCCGGCGAATGGGCGTGAGCAGATAGAAGTGCAGGCTCTTATCCAGCATTTCGCCGCGGAACAAATTAGTGAACACTCCCACACAGCCGAAGAAGATCGCCAGCCGCAGGAAAAAGAATTGGAAGACTCCGGCGAAGATCAAGGAATCCTTGGGGATGGTGTCGCGCTCGCGCGTGCTGGTGCCCGTCAACTGGTCGTTGCGGAAAACGTAAACAAAGACGGTGTCTCCATCGGTGTATTGATAAGAGTCAAAACTTCCATTGGGGCGGTGAAATTCGACCTTTGCAAAGGGTTCCCCAAGTTTCTCCCGGACCTCTTCGGTTGACATCGTCTTATGGATGGAGCGCAACGCTTCCGTGGAAATTGGATGCGCGGCATTCAGCGCCTGACGCTCCTTGCGATTGCTGATCTCAGAGAGAGAGTGCCCCAGGAAAATCAAGACCGGCGCCAGTGCCAGCAGATAGACCCACAATCCACGGCGCGAGAAGAACGTCTTGCGCATTTCCAGGCGAACCACCAGCCCGATCTGGTTCAACCACTGCGAAATCATCGGGTGCTCTCCTCTCCGCCGATCAGGTATTCGTAGAGTGAGTTGACGTTGTCATCGGCCGGCGCGACGCTTTCGATGCCGACTCCGTCCAGCGCCAGATGATTCAATGCCCGGTAGAAACGATCGGCATCCTTGGTTTTCACCAGCAAGCCTCCGCCGTCCGAATGCAATCGAACCTCGACCACGTGATCCTGTTCGAACACACGCGAAGCCAGCACGTTGGCGCGGGTGCAGCGGATGATCACCTGCATCGGGTGCTCGGACATCTCTTCGCGAACGCCGCGAATCTGGCCCTCTGCCACGACATAGCCATTGCTGAGCAGAATCACCTGGTCGGAGATGCTATCGACCTCGTGGAGGATGTGGCTGGAGACGATGACGTGGCGCCCCTCGGCGGCAAACTCGCGGAAAAGCGCGATGGTCTCGGCGCGGACCAAGGGGTCGAGGCCGTTCAGCGGTTCATCGAGAATCAACACGCGCGGATCATGTGCAATCGCTTGCGCCAGTTTGATCCGCTGACGCATGCCCTTGCTGTATCCGGCGATCTTGCGGTGCGCGGCCTCGCCCAGGTTCACGCGCCCGATGGCAAAAGCCGTGGTTCGCTGGCAATCGTCGTGGGACATGCCCGAGAGCCGCAGATAGGAGTAGATGAACTGGAACCCGGTCATGCCGCGCGGGAAGTTATCGAACTGCGTGGAGTAGGCGCACACGCGGAAGAGTTTTTCGGGATCGGAAGGCGAAATGCCCAAGACCTTGATGCTGCCGCGTGTGGGACGCACCAGTCCGGTCATCAGGTTCATCAGCGTGGTCTTGCCGGATCCGTTGGGGCCCACCAGGCTGGTAATCCCAGGAGGCACGGACAGCGTGACGCGATTGACGCCCAACACTTCTCCGTAGAAGCGGGAAACATTGTCGAGGACGATTCGGTCGTTCACTTACTTAACCACCTCAAACGCCCTGACGCGCCGGACCAGGAGCCACAGGCAGACCCCGCATACCAGCCCAACGCTAATCCAGGCGGCCTCGAGCGAAATGCCAGTGTCCTCTGGCCACCGGAACAGCTTGGCCCAGATCTTGAACATAACCTCGGTCAGGTTCAGCAGCGAGCCGTAATTCGTACGCATGACATTGTTCAGTGCCGTGCCGAACCCGGCTCCCACAAAGAATACGCCGAGCACCAGCCCCCCCGCCGCGATCTTCCATTTAATCCAGGCCGACAGTGCGAGCGCGACCAGCGACAGCATCAGGATCCACACCATCAGGCCGACGAAGATCGATCCGGCGATCCAGAAGTTGGCTCGGGTCCATTCCCAGCCTGCCAGGCTCGCTTGGATCACGAACAGGATCAAGCCTGGTACCCACGTGACCATCGACAGCAGCAAGACCAGAACGCTCATCTTGCCGGCGATATATTCGGTCCGCGAGAAAGGACGGCAGAAGTACAAAGGCATGGAGCCGTTGACCAGATCCGGCGATATCAGGCTCGGTCCGATGAAGGCAGTGAGCAGATAGGTGAAGGCCGCTTGCACCCAGCAGAAGTACAGGAACAGACTGGGCTCCACTTTAATGAACTGGCCGGCGGGAACTCCGAATGAACTCAGGACCGAAAGATTGTTGGCTAGATAGATGTAGCCTTTCCAGCACATTGGGATCCTAAGCTTAGAATTCCACGTGGACAAGTTGTCG
>JADMIO011419503.1_pt1 | contig 82932 bp, 64 predicted proteins | sample 8958161 | NCBI WGS metagenome assembly JADMIO01 (sample SAMN16585339, study PRJNA669376) | soil metagenome | isolation source: Crop rotation soil | place: USA: Cullars Rotation, Alabama | collected 2011
GCTTGGCGGCGGCCGGAGCTGGGGCGGCGGCGGTAGCTGGGGTGGTGGAGATAGCGGTGGTGGAAGCGGCTGGGGTGGCTTTGGTGGAGGAGATTTCGGCGGTGGCGGCGCCAGCGGCAGCTGGTAGATTATAGCGGTTCCAATAAATTATCCTTGTATACGATCTGCTCCAGGTATAGTCCGCATCCGGGCACATCGAAGCGAGCAAGTGTGCAATCCCGGCTTTCGATAATAGCTCTGAAATCCTGCGAGTCCCCGTTGCCGCGGGCGATATTTAGTTGGGTGCCTACCAATCCCCGCACCATTCCGCGTAGAAACCTGTTTGCCTCTACTATGTAATGCAATTCTTCCCCAACAATTTCCCAGTGAGAACTTTTGATGTTGCAAAGGAATGTTTTTGCTTGTGTGTTCCTTTTGGAGAATGCTTCAAAATGATCGTACTCTTTAATGATGGCGGCGGTTTGGTCCAACAATGTCCTGTCCAGCTTGAAGGGGAAGAAGAATGCTTTGTCTTTGAGAAAAGGGTTTTTCTTTGCATAGATCCTATAACGGTAGCGCCTGCTTACAGCGTCAAAACGGGCATTGAAGTCAGGGCCGGCCTTATAAATCTTTTTTACTGCAATTGCGTCGCCTAGTACCGCATTGCATTTATACAACAGATCGAAAGTGAAGGGTTCTTCCAGATCAAAATGGTAAAAGTTGGAGAGTGCGTGTACTCCTTCGTCCGTGCGGCTTGCGCCAAAGGTTGCCGCCGGTACACGGAATAATGTGCTCAACGCTTTGTTCAGGGCCAGCTGCACAGTGGGTTGATCCCCCTGTATCTGCGAGCCGTTGAACTGCGTTCCATCGTACATTACCTCTAATACGTAGCGCTGCATAATTCGGCAAATGTAAGGTAACATTATTGCTCCTTTGGAGCAGAAGGAAGCGTTTTTTTCTTCTTTCGTTCCAGCCACCAGCCGAGGAAACCGAAGGTTATTGCCAGGATCAGGAAGAAAATGCCTTTATTCATCGTATCCCAGAAGTACTCAAAATAGCGGGTATACAGATTAATGAGCAGGAACAGCACACCCATATCCCTTGCTATTTCGTCTTTGTACCTGATACCGAGATAAAAGCTTAGTGCTGCGGCCAGTCCGAAAACCACGGAGTAGGCAAGCACGTGCACCTGGCGTACCTGCTGCCATTCTTCCAGGGTGTTATAGTTGCCGAATATAGACATGCCCCACAAACCGGTAAAGACTGCAATAAGACCAGCTACATAAGTTAAACGCTGGCCAAATGATACCTGCTTTATCCTTGTCTGCAGGAATGCAATGCCCAGTATAACCAAGCCAAAGACGGTGTACCGCACCGGGTAATTCATGCCGAGGAACAGATTATCATGGCTCTGCCATGTGCTGAATGAGCCAAACCAGCCGATGGCCGTAATGATCGCAGCTATCCATAATGCTTTTGACCTCAACAACTGGGCCACAATGAGCAGTAATGGCGTTGCAAGGCTTAGCAAGGCCGTTCTCGTTTTGTCAATACCCATACCCTTACAGAAGTACACCAGTGCCGTCATAATGGCGAGGCCGCCAAGTACCATGTAAACCTCGTAAGCTCCATCGCTGATAACTGTTCTTTTTTTGCCAGTGTACCAGAACCAGACAATAGCAAGCACCAAGCTTATCAGAGAGATAATAATGTCATTGAGCGCGAAGTAAGCTTTTATTTTCTCCAGCAGCTTTTCATTCAGAAATATGGCGCCAAAGGCCATAAGTATGCAGAACAATGCTATGAAGAAGAAGTACTGTGCGATCTGTTGTGCGGGTTGTTTCAGTACAATGGTTTCCTTCAGGGCTTTAGCCTGTTCTTCAGTGAGCCTGCCTGATTGCTGCCATTCCTCCAGCGCGTGATGCAATAGTTTCCGGCCGCTGCTGTCTGTCTCCATACACCATGAAGTTAGTGAAGATGACTAAATAAAACCAAAAACCTCCCGTAAGGAGGTTTCGGAGGCAATCTCTCTTGCCGTTTTTTATGAAGCAAGGTTAGTCTTTTACGCTGATTGCCAGGCTGCCGTGGTTGCCCTTGATGCTCACTCTCTCGTCTTTCAAATAGGGACGATACCTACGGTATACACTCTCCGGCTGCAGGTCTCCATTGATGTATAAGTCTCCATCTTCCTTCCTTACACTAAACTTATGAGAACGATCAATGAGTCCCTCTTTTTCCATCTTCTTCAGCATGGATTCGTAATCATACCCAGATCCGGCATGGTCCATGGGAGGCATAGGGGGCATGGGTGGCGCGGGTGCGTTTACGGCTGCCGGCGGCATGGGGGGCATTGCCATGGCTGAGCTGCTGCCCCCATTAGAATAGCTGTAAGAATGGGAGTATGAGTGGCCACGATGTGCGTTTTGTTCTTCCAAATGTTCTTTCATTTTGCTCATTTGCTCTTTGACATGTTGCTTAGCGGTTTCCATTGCTTCCCTGCTATGTTCTAACTCTTTCTTTATTTGCTTTCTCAGTTTCGGGTCATTCAGTTCTTTATCTACTTCTGCAATCCCCTTGTCTATGTCCTCGAAGATTTTATCCCAGTCCACTTCATTCAGACTCCTGCGTACTTCGGCCATTGCCTCCGCCACTTCTTTGCCGGCATCGCGGGTGGCAATGCTTACCTCACTCATAATCTGGTTGACATCCGGCATGTCGTTATCCTCATCCTTGTCGTCCATGCTGTGACCATCAGTGTAGACCTTTGTAATTACTTTTGTTTTCCCATTCTTTGATGTAGTGACGCTTTCGTCTTTGATAGGCTTGTCCGATACGCGTTCTTCCTCGGTCCTGTTTCCATCTGCATCGATCGTCACCTTCTTGTAATGGTATTCCGTTTTCTTTGTGGTGTCTGCATCTGCGGTTGGCGTCTTTTTGCTTTTCTGTGCAAATGACGGTGTGAATGTGAACATGGCAATCATAAATGAGATGGCCACGAATGCCAGCAATATGATGGTGAGCTGGCTGTAGTTAAGCTTGCTTTTTTTCATTTCCATGATCCTTTTTATGCGGTTAAATAATTGGTTGTTGTGCCCGGTGGCTGCAAGTGCCAGATCATTGTCCTGCAGGCGGCTTGTTTCCAATACAGCCAGCGCGCGCGCGTAGGGCAGGGGATTGCCTGCGTTAGCTACCACCATATCATCGCAGCAATGTTCCCGCTCCCTGCGGGCAGCGGCCGAGATGAGCCATACGAACGGATTAAAGAATAATATGGCTTCGCCTATGGTTTGCAGCATATTCACCAGGTAGTCGTGGCGCCTGATGTGCGCCAACTCATGCAGCAGGATGGCCTCCACCTGCTCTGTGCTCAGGTTATTTATGCTGGCAACGGGCAACAGTATTACCGGTTTGATAATGCCCATCATCATAGGGACATTTACCTTTGTGGAGATACGCAGCGTTACAGGGCGGGCTATGTCAAACGAGCGCTGAGCCTGTGCCACAAAGCTGTTCCAGCTTGCGTCGGCTGCGAATACGCCCTGCGACCTGAGTACACGTACCTGCCACACATTCACTATAAACCGGAATATCATAAATGCCAGCCCTATACAATACAGCAGCATTATGATTGGGTAATAACGCTCGAGACCGGGCATCAGCCTGTGCCATGCGGCGCCGGTATTTTCTGGTAAGGCCACTGTCTGCACTACTTGTATGGGCGCTGTATTGAGCGAACCGACCGGGTTGCTTATGTACACCACTGTGCCTTTCAGCTTTTCATACTGGTCCAGCCATGTATCAGCAAACCATATGAACAGTCCTGCAAAGGCACTGATGCTCATGAAGTACCTGATGCGGGAGCCAATGCCGGGCATGGCTTTCAGCAGGACAAACAGCAGGGCGTAGATAATGAGTCCCTGCCAGAGAGAGTAGAGCAGCGCCCATGCCAGCGAGTGGCCCAGTAGTGTGGTTGTGGTGGAAAGAGTGTTCATATGCGTTAGTGTTTAGTAATTGGGAATTTGTAATTGGGATTGTTACGTTTTTTATTCCTATCAACTTCAACTAATCAACTGCCTTTACGACTTATTTCATCCAGGTATTTCTTTATTTCTTCCAGTTCTTTGCTGTTTGCTTTATGGTTGCCCAGTGCCTGCATTACCAATTGAGATGCTGATCCGTTAAAGACATTATCTATCATTTTCTTTACTAACTGGCCCTGTGTCTTTTCCTGCGAGATATTGGCGGTGAACACGTGACTTCGGTTGCTGGCGTCCCTTTTCAGGAGTCCCTTCTCGTGCATTATCTGCATGAGCTTGAGGGTAGTTGTGTAACCGGCATCTTTGTTCTTTGCCAGCTCATCGTGCACCTCGCGCACTGTGCTGGGGCCCTTCTGCCAAAGGATGTTCAGTATTTCGAGTTCGCTGTCTGTCGGCTTGATTGTGCTGCTCATTATTTGTTCTACGAATGATTTCGTAACAAACGTACGAATAAATTCGTAATTGCAAAGCGCACGGATGAATTTTGGATTCTTTTAACAAATCACCTATTGAGGAGGTTATTAAACGCCTTAATGGCTGAATAGCTCAATGGGTGATGTCCTGCATTTGCAATTTTACCGCAAAGGCGCAAAGACGCTGAGGAAGATCACGCTCCAAATTGTCTTAGGTGGTGGTCGGTGTGATTGTAATTGAGTTTGCCCCAATCGTCGCGGGTGAATTTGCCGGCGATCTTATTTTCAGGCAGGAAGGTCTTTGAACCGAAGTCCTGCACGGCTTGTTTCAGATTTTGTTTTTCCCGTTCGAACTCTGCGGGGTTCACATTGTTTGCCACCATATTCATCTCTTTAAAGGTTTCTGCCTGTCCTTTCGGTGGCTTTACGCTCAGGAGAAAAAATTTCATTAGCCATTTAGGCATGGGCGGAGCTTTTGCGACGGTTGGATCTAGAACCCCGGTTGAAATATCGAATGCCATGGTCATATGCCGCAACCCCTGATTCACATTCATTTTTCCCCATACAGCATTTGATTGAGGTGTGAGGGTATCTATGCGGCTTAATATTTCCTGCTTTACGTTATCGTGTAAGAGATTCTTCATAGGAGCTTTTTTGGGCGGGTTAAAAGTAGCGATTTGTTTTTCAAGTTAAAGATAGCCAGTGTGTGAAAAGGTTATTTGGATTTAGTGATTTTTAGGATTTGAGATATCAGAACCAAAATTCTTTGAATTTCCGGAATTCATGAATTTTTCCGGTTTTTGACATTTAGATTGATAATCAACAGATTATATTTCCGGTTGCTTCCGGTTTTTGCTGGTTTTTCCCGGTTTTTCCGGAAAACCGGAAGTATTGTATCGTCCTGAAATTGGTTGAGTTCTATCCTGTGGCGAGTATTAAATTACCCCCAAAGAGCGCTAAGACGCAAAGAAGACTGCAAAGTTCGTGCGGGATTTTGTTAACGCGAAATTGAATTTACATGATAGTGCGTTTTTCGCACTATCATAGACAGCCAAGGTTACTTTGCCCTTTTACACTATTTTGATTGGAATCTATATTGTGGGAGGGCTCGGCGGTGTGGGCCGGTGACATACTTGGAACATAACGGAGGTCTATTTGGATATCTTCCTTACCGACTAATAGGTGTTCGGTAATTGTCTCTACAATGTCTCTTTTGTTTTCATATGGCAGGGTTTCCCATTTTTCGTACAAATCTTTGGCTCCGCTCAATACAGTATCGGCTGACATGTGTTGGACCTTTAGGAAGGTGATCTCGGCTTCAAGTTCGGGTAACAGGCTGCTTATTTGCAGCAATTGCTCTTCTAGCGGCTTGTGCTTTTCCTGAAACAATTCCCGGGTCAATTCATTGTTTATTCGCATGTCAATGAAATGGTCGATCTTCTTTGACAACTTTTCGCGTTCTGCCAATTTCGCTGAAAGCAGTTTGTGTTTTTCCTGCAATTCAGTGTCGAGCGTTTCCAGATATTCGGGAACGGAGACTCCGGTCAAAAGGAAATCTTTGAGCTGCTCATGATAAATTTTCTCAATATCCTCGGTTGGAATCCTGTTTTTGCATTTTGTGCACCGATAGGTCGGAGATTTGGTTGTATGAAAGACATACATCTTGGTCTGACAATCGGCGCAATGGACATATCCAGCAAGGAGATGCTTTGCTCTTGGCCCAGGCTTCTGGTTTTTGATGAGTGAGGCGTCTAGGATACGGTTGCATTCATCCCATACGTCCTTTGATACTAATGCCGGACAGGGCACGATTACCCATTCTTCTGCCGGTTTAAGCTCAAATTTCTTCCGGTTGGCACTTCGCTTGCTGTAATTGATTCTCCTCTCTCCTTTGGCGGTAGGGTCCCTCAATAGCTGGTTTATAGTCGTATCTGAGAACAATTTGCCATTCCTTGTCCGGTAGCCGTTATCATTTAAATGTCGGGCGACAGCCTTCTTCCTTTTGAATTTTAGGAATAGCTCATACACCAGCCTCCTTGTCGAGGCATATTGTTCGTCAATAACAAGCTGCTTTGGTTCACCCTCGCCGCCGATCCATTTGTAGCCCAGAGACTGGGTGCCGCCCAAGCTTTTGCCAAGCTTTGCCCGGATGGGGATGGATGCCGATACGCGGGATGCAATTTCCTCGCGCTCCCATTGGGCCATTGCGGCTATCATGGTGTAAAAAAGCCGGCCGGCGGGGCTAGAGGTGTCTATGGCCTCCTGTAGGGAAATGAGGTCAGCATCCTCCTGTTTGAAGATATCTGAGAATTCGAGCAATTCCTTTGTGTTCCTGGCTAAACGAGCCAGTTTAGAGAAAATAAGGCCGGTGATGGTGCCTTTCTTAATGTCGGTGAGCATCCGTTTTGTCTCCGCATAGCCCATGACCGATTTACCCGAAAGCGCTTCTAGATGATACACAGTTACAACTTCCCAGCCTTTTGATTCAGCATATAGCCGAGCGCGTTTTTCATGGTGTTCGGGTGATTCTCCCTTGGCCTGATCTTCGGTACTAACGCGTATCCAAATACCGACATGTTTCCTGATCTGTTCCATTCAGTTTAGATTTGTAAATGAAAGATTGAGATTGCTGCTATCTCTCAGTGCGGGAAACTTAATTCACATAGTTAGGCCCGAAGAACGATTATGGGGATGGACGCTAGATGTGATAGCTACCGCAAATTTACTTAATTTTATTTTTTGATTGAAAAAAAATCTTTAAGAACACATTGCAATTGCTATGCAATCCACGACTTCCATAGAAGAACTTCGCCGCTTTATGACGGGTAAAATTTTGTTCACGCCTAGCCCTAAAGGAACTGTTGTGTACCAATTTGGAACTACACACCTCATAATACAAGGGCAGGACGGACAAATAATAAGTACCTATGACCTCGTTGATAGAGATGGACAACCCTATATCCATACCTCCGAACGAATTTTTGGAACAGATCAGTTTTATCATTTCCAGTTAGTTAGTAATAAGGAGCCAATTGAAATAAGAATTTACACAGAGAAATTGAAAGAAATTGTCGTATTGAAGTCAACCACATAACACCGTCATTTGCTTTTGGATTTTGCTGCGTCGGATACTGATTTGACGATAGCTCTATTAATTCTCTCTGCTTCATCGCTCGAAACTGCAGAATAATTTACCTTGACCCGATATCCTCGTACCCGTTTTTCGGTAGACGCTTTTTTCGCCAACTCCGCATCAAGAAAAGCAAATACCTGTTCCGGTTCAAGGAATTGAAGTTTGTCCTTGACTGGTTGTGACAATTCCTTTGCTTTATTCCTAATACTCTCCAAAGATTTAGCCTCATTTGAACACGTCAATATGTGGTCATATCCGGCATCAAAGCACTTCTGTATGTTATGCATCTCCCAATCCGGTTCGGTTGTATTGCATATCTCGACCGCAATCCGTTTGCCGTTTCGTTCCAAGTGGACGTCAACGCGGCCTCTGCCATCCGCCGTAGGCTGTTCAATAACTGCCTTATAGCCTCGGGCTTCAGCCATACGCTTAACAAGTGCTTGCAGGTATCTATGCTGGCTTTCTTCTTTCACTTTTATTATCGCCGCAGGCGAGACAGTAGTTGTCGGTTCTACTGCTTCTGTTTTATTCTGCTGTTGAGGAGCGCATGCTATTGGACTCTGATCAGCTGTATCTTCATTCGCCAACTCACCACGAAGCTTTTCCAGTTCATGTTCAACATCATGCTTTGGTGTTCCATATGTCTCACGAGATTTCTGAATCACAGCTATTCTCCGTTGTTCAGCTAAATCTTCATCAATGTGTCTTGCCGGCACTGCCGTAAGGCTGAATGAATATTCGCTCTGCTCTACTCGGGCGATAGCTTCTCCGGTGTGGAGGTTCTCTAAATCTTTAGCCTCAAAGAACGTAAAACCGCTCTCAAAGCGTTTTGCATCCAAATCGCCTAGCCGGAAACATACTCGGGTGCCGGCATTGGCTACTACGGCACTAGCTAGTTCGCTGTCATACTTGACTAATTGTTGCATGTCCTGATGGGCCAAAACAAGCCCCAAAGCATATTTCCTCGCTCCACTCAGTATTTGGGACATTGAAGGTGTAATGAAATTCTGGAACTCATCTATATACAAAAAGAAGTCTGATCTATCAGTCTTTGCTTTAATCTGCCGTGCCATTGCAGCCTGATACATCTTGGTGACAAAGAATGTACCTAACAGGTAGCTGTTTTCGGTGCCTATGAGCCCCTGTGACAGCTTCACCAGCAATATCTTCTGACTGTCTAGAATATGTTCGAAATCCAATCCCTTCTTTTGCGCAACCATGTTGCGGATGAGCTTAGGTCGCAGGAAGGTGTCTAACCGGGTAAGGATAGAACCTATTGAACTGCTTTTAAGCAATGGATATTCTTTTTGCCAGTAGTAGACAATGTTGGGATCGCTGACTGTTTTGAGATAACCGTTCCGGTAAGCTGGCTCAACCAAAAAGCGTCTGAGATCAACCAATGTCCCACCTTGGCTGCTTTCCAAAATCGCAAGTATGGCATTGGCAAACACGCTATTCATTTGGTCACCCCATGCGGTGCTGAGCCGTCTGAATACCGCTACTAGATCGGACGAAAGAATATCCTTTTCAATTTCTGAATGAGCCTGCAATATGTTGAAACCTACCGGAAATTCTGCATCTGCTGGGTCGATAAGAATAACGTCGTTTGCTCTTTGGGCCGGGATATATGCTAATATGCTTTCAATGAGATCGCCATGTGGGTCTAATACGGCCAAGCCTTTGCCATTCTGAATGTCTTGGACAATAAGAGAGAGAATGAAGGTAGACTTGCCGGTTCCAGTTGCGCCTATAACATGCATATGCTTTAGTCGGTGGCTATCACTTATAGTTACCGGCTTCGTTTTTCCGTGATGCTCATTCAAGCCCAATACCAGTTGATGACCTTCCGTTATCTCCGGCGCTTTCTTGGTCTTTCTGGTATCTCGTTCGAGTTTCTCGGATGCTACGGTATCGGATGGGAAGTGTACTATTGTTCCGAGTTCCAGTGAATTGAGAAGCATGCCGACGAGGTGAGTTTCCCTGAGAAGTATGTCTGCTACGTTCGTTGCAAAATCCAGTTGAGGAGCTATGGGGATAAGGGAGTTCGATTCTGAAAAATATATTCGCCCGAGCGCACTTCCTACCAGGTTGGATAGGTAGTGCGCTCTGTCGACTGTATCGCTTACTCCCATTACTCTCATAGAGACGCCGAAGAGTGGTGCAGATATTTTCTGTTGGGCAAGTTTCAGCATTTCGGGTGAATCTTCAAAGAAGCACTTTCCATCACTAGCAGTAACACTTCTCAATATACTTTCTGCCCATGGATTAACTGTGCCTTGGAATAGCACCTGTAGAACGCAATACTCGCCACTATAAAGATGATCTAGGCAGCCGAGTATTCCTATCAAAGGATCTGGCTTATAGGTTGTTGCCATCTGTAAAGGGCGCATGAACTCGTCCTTTAAACCGTAGTGGAGTATTGATGCACTCTTTTCCTCTTGGCTTATTATCTGTTCTATCCTGTCGGTTTCCTCTTTAATAATGCAGTCGGGAAAATATGCCTTTACCTGGGCGAATACCTGACTGGCATCTGACAATCGACAAACTAGTTGTATGGATATACTTGTTCCGCTGCCAATAATCTCAAAACTGAGCGGATATCGGCAGTAGGAAAGCATGAGAAGCGACTGCTGCGTGGCTTCCGGGTCTATCTTCTGGCCTTTCGGCAAATAAATGGCAAATACCTTTAGTGGCTCATCGCACTCGAACTGCAAGCCCTGTATGCCTGGGTCTTCGGGGAATAGATTTTCCTGTTCGATCTGTTGAGGCTTACTTTTAAAGGCATTGACGACCAAGCCAAGTAATGTACTCCGTTTGCCGTCGTCTATTTGCTCTGCTGGCCGTGGCACAAAATGTCCGAAGAAAGGAAAGAAGCCTGATTCAAGCTCCACTGGCTCGGTGTAACACTGCCAGCCTCGACCTTTCTGTTCCCAATGATAAAACTGGGCTGTAAGTTGCTCGGACGGAGAGGACCACACTAGCTCAGACGATCTTTTAGGTTTACTGATAACGGGGCAAAATCTGCAGCTGTTAGTCTTGTGCCGTGCTCATTCGTCATTTTGTCGACAACCTCATTAACACACTTCCGTATGCTATCCTTGAACATGCTATCTGTATCCATTTCGTAAAATGATTTGCGATACATATATTCAGCAATTGCTGGCCCTACTTTAGGTATTCTCGTTACTAAGTCTTCCAAAAAGTTGACTGGTTTGCCCATCCACCAGCTGACAAATGAGCCCTTCCCAAATGGGGCGGCACAGACGAGAAACATTTGATCTTCTTTACGTACCTGTAAATACACTCGTACCGAATAATACACATGGCTGGTCGCCGCATACTGAACTTGGTGAATATGGATGTCCGGTATACCCAGTGCTTTGATCGCTTGCTCAACTTCGCTGTAAAAGTCTTTGATTGAGATTTTAAAATCAAAGGAAACATGCCATCGGGAGTGAATGTTGCCGAATTTACGACGTGGAGAGAATAAGAATGTAATGAAGGTCCAGATGATGGCTATGACTACAAGCCATTTGACAATGAGCAAAATAACTTCTCCAAGCATATTTTATCATTTTGGTTTTTGTAAAAATTGAAAGCCCTTTTGTATTTGTCGAGTCTCAACGCTTTCGTTTTATCGTCCAAAAAAACGGGACAGGTAGCTCAAATAACTATTGTACAATTAAGTCCTCGATTATCTCAGTGCATTTGACAACAGCATTCTCTAATATATTGTCACGGGGATATAATTTCCTTTTTTACACAATGATGCAACTTTTGATTCGTGACACCTTTTCAAATCATTAAAGCATCCAAATAATTTCCCGTTTTCAACATTTTAATTGTGTTTAATTGTAACCTTTGTGCCGATTTTTACTTTATATTTTTCTTCGAAAGATCCTTGGTTCATCGCTATTTCAAGTCTTCCATAATCATCTTTCAGAATTAAATTCGATCCTTTTCTAACATCGCAAAATGTATTGCACACAGGGATGATCATTTCATTTTTATTTAAAAAACTGAGTATTATGGATTTTCGCGTTTGTATCCATCTGTCCCATTCTTCCTGCAAGATGTTAAGATGCAATGATCCAAATTTGTTTATTTGGATTACGGTTGCATTTATAGTTCCATCACCTATTTCAGCTTCCTCATATGGAGCGGCTATCAAAGAGGTTATATCTAGCTTCGGACCAATATCTTCTATTTGAACTCCATTCGCTAAATGCGCTGCCGCAGGGCAAAAGATATCTCTACCATGAAAAATTGGTGAAATCGACAAATTCATATATCGCCTATTGCATATTTCGTGCGCGCTTGTAATACCGCCCAAAATTCGGCCTGCGGGTATTAAAACTCCGTTATCAGGACCAATTAAATAATCGCCTCTTGCGACTTTTAACGCTAATGCCTTTCTGGTAGTACCGACACCGGGATCGCAGACGCAAACATGAAATCCATTCGGAACATATTTTATAGTCTCCAATGTCCTCGCTGCAGCGACAATATCATAGGATGGGAGTCCATGCATCAAATGGATAACTTTGGCCTCCTTGTTTATTGAAAAAATAGTGGCTTCCATAATTCCAACACCTTGTGACTGAACTCCAAAATCGCTTGTAATAGTAAGAATATTCATGTTTATTTTGATAACTCTTTTATCAAATCGGAATATCCATTGACAGCGGCACTAATCAATTTTTTTCCGATTTTGCTGGTTGCTAATCTTTGATCAGAATTGATTACCCCTGACTTGGTATACAGCTCATCAACTAAATCTCGACCAATCCAATATTTTACTTTTGCATATTCTTTATTTAGTAAATCTTTTTTTACAAGAAATTCATCAATTGCCAAGAGAATTGAAGCATCGGAAGCATCGGCATGGCCACCGTTAGAATCGCCAAATTCTTTTTTCATAATTGCACGGAACGAAGGGAAATCCCAAAAATCTTTTACAAAATACCTCAGGGAAGGCAACTCATTTCCGAGTTCAGAAAAAGCGGCAAGGATGCATCCATAGTTGTCTCCATGACCATTTACAATTAGGAACCTCCGAAACCCACCAATATATAGCGAACCGATATAGTCCTTTATTACCGCAATTAGTGTAGTAGGTTTGAGTGATATTGTACCGGGGAAATTTAAGTGGATTAGGGAATCACCAATCGAAATTGTTGGGGCAACCCATACATTATTTGCCAAACCAACTTGCAACCCAAAATATTCTGCAAGTAATGCATCTGTATACAACGGGCATGAAGTGCCATGTTGTTCGATTGCTCCAACCGGTACAACAATTAAATCTGTATTTGCTAAATAAGACTCGACATCCTTCCAAGTTCTATATTTTAGTTCGATAGTTCGTGTTTCGGTTACCATACACTTAATTATTAGAAAATTGAATTATTTACTGTTGTTTATTTTAAAAAGAATTCCTCCCACTTCTTCGAACTCTGGAACATTTAAAGCTTGAAATATTTGAAACGCTTCTTGAAGAATGGGTAGAGCAGCTTCCTTGTTTCCTGTATTGTATAAAGCTTTGCCCTGTACATCATAAGATCTTCCGATTTGATATTGGTCGCCAATATCTAAAGACACTTCTCTTGCTAAAATGCTATATTCAATTGCAGATTTAAAATTCTTGGTCTGAATATTCGTGTAGCCTAAATTATTTAATGCAACGGCTTCTCCATGCCTATCATGAAAGTCATGAAAAAGTTTTAAAGATTTTAAAAATCCAGAATTGGCCATATCTATGTTACCTAACTTTAAGTGAGTAAATGCTATATTATTGGTTGTGCTTGCTATACCAGTAATGTCGTTGATCTCTTCTCTAATCTTTAGTGCATCAAAAAAAGTTGGTAGCGCAATATCATATTTGCCCATACGCCAGAATACAGCCCCCCTCGCATTAAGAGTAAAAGCAACACCATATTTATTGTTAAAACTCTCATGCACTTTTAAGGCTTCATTTAATACATTTAACGCTTCAGTGTATCTGCCCAGCCTTTCCAAGGTGAATCCATGGCCGTTCAATGCTTTAGCAAGCCCTTCATTATTTGTTAGTTTTTTCCAAAGTTTTTCTGCTTTCACAAATAATTCTATTGCAGGATCAAAGTTCCCGGCTTCATGATGTACCAATCCTAGTTCAGTTAAAGACGCCGCCTGCTTTTCCAAGTCATTACATTCTTCGGAAAAGCTTAATGCCGTGGAATGAATTTCAATTACTCGCCAGCTAGAGATACTTCGCCTTAAATAACTGGCAAGTGCTTGTGACAATTGCCAATATTTCATTCGCCATTTATTTTTACCGGCAAACTCTAATAATGAGAACAGATTACTTATTTCAGCCTCAAACCAAGTTAGAGCCTGTTCAACATTTAATGAGTTGGTATCTACTCCTTCGGGAAAATTTAGAGAAAAACATGTGCTAAATTGGTTAGGATATAGAATCTTATTGACATTATCTAGAGCAGCGAGATAATAGTCAGTTAAATGCAAAATGGATGAAACTTCATCGCTTTTTCCATGGGATTTATAAAAGATTCCACGTGAATACTCCCTTAACAAATCGTGAAGTCGATACCTGCCGTGCTCTGTTTCCATAACCAATGATTCATCAACGAGTACTTCAAATAGACCGTGTGTTGAATCTAAGTCTAATTCCAACATTGCTGAACAAGCATCTACCGTAAAATCCAATCCGGGATGGATTCCCATCATCTGAAATAGCCTTTTTTCTTGATCCGATAGTGAGTCATAGGACATATCAAATAGCTCATTAATTGCCAGATAACCGGTTTTAAAGCTATCCAGTTTTTTGGTGGAATTTTTCAATCTATCTATTATCAATTTTGCATTTTGGGGATTATGTCTTTTCCATCTACCGGCGACGATATTTAACGCAAGAGGAAGATAACCACAATGCTTCACCACTTCGGGCAGAGTTTTTTTAAACTCACTAACGAACCGAGAGCCGGAAATTTTCTTTACCAACGAAATTGATTCCTTTTCATTCAGAGTACTTAGAGAAAGGGGGTGTGATCCGACTAAGCCTGACAATCGATTTCTACTTGTTATTAAAACTAGGCAATCAGCTGTACCTGGTAAAATGGCTTCTACCTGTCTTAAGGATTTTACATTGTCGATAACCATTAATGATTTTTTATGCGCCAATTCCGATCGTAATAAAGCAGACTTCCCAAAAACATTGTTTGGGATATTTTGAATTGGGACACCTAGTGAATGCAAGAGAGAGTCGAGTATTTGTTCGGAATTTAAAGGCTGACGACCTGGAGTATAACCATAACAGTCAATAAAAAGTTGGGCATCTGGATAGTTAGGAGTTAGAATATGCGCTAAATACACCGCAAGACTTGTTTTTCCTATTCCTGGCATTCCATCAATAGAAGAAATTACAACTGTCGGAAGTGGCAGTAATAGATTTTGGAATATCACTTTTCTGAGTTCGGCAATCTCGTTTTTCCTTCCTGTAAAAAATGGGGTAGTTCTTGGTAATGTATTTGGTATTTTGATATCCTTCCTTGAAAAGAGTTCTTTTATTTCAATCCTAATTTCATTTAATTTTTCAAGAACTTCGTCGTCAGGAAAGAAATGTGCTGCAATACCGGCATGTTTCGATAGAAGATTTCTTATTATTGTTTCGCCCCACCATTCAATCTTTATTCTGGAGCTGATGGACTCAAACCATACCTTTTCAGCAGGCGTATGATCCTTTGGTATGCACAATATCCACTTTGAAAGTGCGTTGTCTCTGCTCGCTGTAGTAAACGACTTTTTGATCTGACTTTTCTGCGAAGAAGTTAGATTACTCCTAAAATATTTTACTTGGAAAACTTCTAGTTCACCATTATCTTTTCTAATAAAACAGTCGATACCCCCGTCACCACCTTTGCCTTCGATGCTTACCGCTTTCATTTCTTCGACAAGCAACTGGCAAATTAGCAATTCAAAGTTTTCTTGGATCGATTGTTTAACCCCTCGAATTCTAGATAAATCGAAATTCACATAAATATTTTAGCAACAACATTTATTTCTCGAGCGACTAATTATCAGCCTTTTTTGCTAACCCCTCTAGGATTTCAGCGTTTGGAAGAGATAGGAGAGCCTTACTGGGTACAGAGAGTTTTGATTTTTTCAGGCCGCCTCCAATGATAATCCGGTCAAATTGGAATACAAGGGGGTCAATAAAGATTACCCATTCTTTTGGTAATCCAATTGGAGTTATACTTCCATATTCCATTTTTGTTTTTGAAATAACAAAATCCAATGAAGCAACTGAAACCTGTCTTGCATTTATTCTTTTACGAACAACACCAGACATGTCAAATCGATAGCCAACGGGGACTAAACAAACAGCTAATGTTGAAATATTTGATCGTGTTCCCTCGACGACTAAGCAATTTGCGCCCATTCTCGGATCAACACCATATTTTGCACACAATTCGGTGCCTCCCGCATATTCTGGATCAATTTCGGCTACTAAAAATTCTGCCGGATTATGTGGCCCTGACCAAGATTTTACTGCCTGATATAGGCTGCTCGGGACAAGATCAGGGCGATCTAACACCGGGGAAAAATTTAATGATGTACCTTCCATAAATTGATTATTCTAGTGTTATTTATAATATGCCTTCAGGCTTCATTATTCACCATGCGTTCTAATATTTGTGCAACTTCGCAAGGACTTCTGTTCTGCAACCGATTCTGAAGAAAGAACATCCCCAGTCTGACTTATCGTGTTGATCGGATGATCTTCCATACAACATTGGAGATACCCTACAAGTAACTCGGGATGACTTTTGCTGTACCCATCTCCAAATATATCGTCGATGCTTTTGATACCTCTTTGTAAGTAAACATCAACCTTATCCGCTGTTTTAGTAAAGTTCGATTGCATATTTGTTTAATTCGGAAAGACTCTAAAAGAATTATGGAATACAGAGAAATAGGGTTGAATTTCTATTATTAAACACTTTTAGCTAATTCTAATAATTATAGCATTTTGGCCCAGTCATAGTCGCATTTTCGCAACTCACTTCGGAGTTAGCCTTTATTCCAAATATTTACTTCATATTAGTCTTATTGAATGCAAATGCAACTATTTGTCTCTTATAAAAGACAAATATTAGTAGAAATTTATCAGGTGGGTAGAAGAATTTCCGAATGCTGATTATTATTTTCCGAAATAACTACCTATTTTTTGAATAGATTATGTTCAACAGACTTGAATGCGCTTTTAACTACTTGTCTGAAGGCGTTGGATACCGGTATCTTTCTTCCTTGAATATAGACATGCGAGTTGTCGAACCGTTCAATTTTTTCGATATTAACGAAATAAGATCTATGGACTTTGATCAACGAACGGAGAACAATTTGCTCAAAGACATGATTAGAACTCAGAGAAACCTGATATGGTGTGCTGACAATTACATTATTAGATTCATAGTAAATTTCTGTCCAGGCCTTGGCTGCCTTAAGAAATAAAATGTCCTTGTAAAACAGTTTCACTTTAACATTACCTCCTGTAGGAATAAGGAATATTCCATCCTTAATTTGCTCTACTATTCGTACTTTCCTGTTTTTTATCCAATTTGATGAATTTTGAATTGCAAGCTCAACTGCGTATAATAAATCTCTGTCGTTGTATGGCTTTGTTATATAACTAACTGGAAGTGTTTCTTTTGCCTCTCTAAAAACTTTTTCATCTGACAGTTGGGTTATAAACATAATTGGAATTGAGAAAATCTCTTTAATTTTTCGAGCAGCGCTAATCCCTTCCGTTTTTTTAGTTAGCTGTATATCCATTAGCACCAAATCAGGCTTTTCTCTAAGTACTTCTTGAATGGCACGTTCTTCGGTGTCAACTATGCCGGTAATAACATAACCTCTCCGTTCAAGAAGATTCTGAATCTCGATTGCGATAAGGAGCTCATCTTCAACTATCAGAATTTTCACTACATCCATTTTAGCTATAATTTGCGAAATTCTATCAAATACTTCGTGCCTGTTTCATCACTGGTTAGATGCAATGATCCATGCAGTTGTTTAACAAATGTCTCAACGAGGAACAAGCCAAGTCCTTTTTTGTTTATTTTGAATGTTCTTAGATCCCAATATTCGCAATCGTCTGATATTATTAGCTTCAGTTTTTCCTTTTCTTCAGCTAACATTACCTCCAATTTAGCGTATATTCCTGACGGCTTTGAGTGTTTAAAAACATTCGTAATAATCTCATTTAGTATTAATCCTATTGGAACTGCCTTATTAGTCTCTAAATGTACATTCTGGACATTAACTTGAATTGTAAATTTATTAGACACCTCGAGATAAGTAAAAGCTAAATTAGAAACTAAGTCATTGATAAACGTTTGCATGGCAATAGTGCCACGAAAGTCCTTTTGGTATAAAATAGTGTGAATGATATTCATAGATTTTACCCGATTAATACTTGCCTGTATTAAAGCAACCTCGCTATCGTCCTTGGCAATTCCCAATTGCAGACTAAGCATATTTGTAATAAGCTGAAGATTATTTTTAACACGGTGATTTATTTCGATCATTAAAGATTCAATTTGTTTGTTAGCCAGTTTAATTCTGTTATTTGATCTTTTAAAAAGAAACGCAACGTATCCAATTGAAACTAAGAAAACAACAAGAAGGAAGATAAACATGTATTGAGTGCGAATTTTGGCTTTCTGCGTATATTCTAATCGTCTATGAAATCCAATTTCCTTTTCTTTTTCATCCACTTTATATTTCGTGCTCATTTGCACAATCGCTTTAGCGGTTTCTTTGTCGAGAAGGCTATCTTTTAGTTGTAACATTCTAACTGCATAGTAATTTGATAACGTGGGGTTTCCTAGTTTTCTATTTATTTCAAACATAAGGGTGGTATTTTCAAGTCTATCTTTTAATGGACTTATGTTTGATGTACTTGCAAAGGCATTGAGAGCTATTTGCTGCGATTTCTCGAGTTGGTTCAACGCGAAATAGAGCCTTGCCAGACGATTGGAAGTTGTTAAGAAATTATCCATGTCTCCAACCTTTCTGTGTAGATCCAGCGCTGTTAAGAAATATTTCTCTGCTTCGCTATAATCCTTTAACAGAAAATATGTCTGCCCTATATTGCTAGTAACTATCGCGGATGTCCTTACGTCCCTGTCCTTTGCCAGTCGCCTTAGAGCATTATAATATTGAGATAAGGCTTCTGTAGTGTTGCCTTTATTCCTATAAATATTTCCAGTATTGTTTTCAACATATGCAATTCCAATGGAATCTCCCAGCTCTTTTAGAATCTGCAAGGCTTTTTCATTGTAAAGCATGGCGTCGTTGTACTGTTTCATTTCCTTCGAAATATCGGCTATGTTCATAAATGCTGATGCCAAACTGCTCGTGTCCTTCAATGAGTCAAGAAGTTTTGCTGCTTTTATGTCTGCGTCCATTGCTTCTTGCAGATTTCCTTGGGCCTCGTAGGCTATGCCCATATTAACCAAATTCTGCGCCGTCCATTTCTGGCTATCCAGTCGTTGAAATAGAGGTTGCGCCTCATAAAATAATATTATCGCGCTGTCATACCTTGCATTTTCACTGGCGATTAGACCCAAATTGCTAAGCGATATAGCAAGGCCTTTGTAATCATTGTTTGTCTTTGCTATTTTGACTGCTTTTTCGAAATACTTTCTTGATAACTCCAGGTTATGGTTCTGTAAGTACAGAGTAGCGGCTAAGATTAACGATCTTAAATGTGCTTGTTGATCATTTTCTACGACTGAAAGAGAGTCCGCCTTTAACGCAAAACAGATTCGTTCATCTATTTTGTATTTATCGCTGTTAGCAGAGTCCGCTAACGATTGGACTTCATTTGGCATGTTCCTATTTGTCTGGCTATCGTTTCTGCACGCTGGCATTGTTAACAGCGTGACAATTGTTAGGAAGCTGATTATTTTCATGGATTGGTAGTGGTAAGTATCATAAAAATATAAAACGCACCGGAAATATGTATTTCCGGCGCGTTTTAACCTAGCTTAAGACTGAAGCTGAAGGGCCTCTGTAATCTCTGTCGTTGACTCCTCCATATCCTCATTTACGTTTAGTGGAATATAACCACTATGACTTACCTCTACGTTCCACACTCCATAAGTGGTTATGTACACCGTACAACTGCCTGAAGCGTCGGTTACCCCAGTTAATGTATCGGTTCCGTTAATGACCGTTACATTTGCCTGAGAAATTGGATTATTCTGGAAGTCGACCACCTTAATTACGATCGGTCTGTGTATATCCTCGCCGCCGCCAGAAGACGGTTGATTGGTTTGTAACGTAGGCGCTGCTACTTTTTTCGTGTCGTTGTGTTTGGTACAACTATGCATGCATAGTGTGCCCACTGCTGATAGCAGGATTATTATTTTTTTCATCTTTTACGTTATTAAACTGTTAGAAAATAGGATCAGGCAACAAATGACAGCTCCTGCCAACTCATGATTTGGTTTCGCACCGGATGTATATCCGCGTCATGTTTTTTTCTTTGGTCGGGGGGGAATTCGACCCTGTATCCGTTATGTCTTCGAATGCTCTTTCCCCTTAGCATTCTCAAACAACCAGTCGCAGGTTCCCGCTATTCGTGAGGTGTCACCCATTCATCGCTATCTTTGATGATCATCTACCGCGGTAGGATAGCCATAATTGCCTCACAATTACAATGCAAATGAACGTAGAAGACAAAGAGTGTCAACTGTCATATTTGCTATCTTTACTGTCATCTAAATGACAGTGATCCATGAAGACACAACGCCTCTCCACAGAAGAATATGATAACCTGCTTTGGAAAAAAGTATGGGAAAAAGCTAAGAATTCGGCTAAAAAAGGAAAGAGCGACTCCCGGATCATAGCAGAGCTGTCTGAAGAAATATACGTTTCCGAATCAACAATGAGGAGATGTATCAGGAAAGAAAAAGAGATTGAATCAGGTAATCAAAAAGAGAATATAGAACCTGATGAGGATGGGAAGCAACCTAATAAGCGAGCGCTCGGCACTAGGAAAGCATTCTTAAAATACACGGAGTACTCCAGTTTCAAAGAATTTATCAATGAGATAGATTCAAAGGAAACAAAAAAAGGGAAAGCTCATTTAAGGATCGTTGAAATAGTAGGCGACGATGTTTTTTTGAATAAATTGTACACATTGCTGTCAATGTCATCGTTTGTGAGTGATGGCGAACTATTTAATACAGAGGATGCGGACTTATTCTTTCGGTTCATTAAAGCTCTTAAATTGACGTATAGTCGCGAAAGCCTGTTCACCACATTGAGTATAGTAGCGGACAGGAATAGCGTAATTGGGAAGATCGCAATGAAAGACTATTTTATTCAGCTTTCTTATGTTACAAAGACGGAGATAAGAGCGCGCGAATCACTGGTAAGAAATGAGACGGAGCTGAACGCACTTAAGATCAGAAGGTCGATTGAAAATAACCAGCAACTCACGAAGGATTATGTTATCAATTTCAGCCTCCAAAGTATTCAAAATTTACTGGTCCTAGGCAATCCTGGTGTTGGAAAATCTACTTTTTGCCGTTGGATTTGTCATGAGTGGTCGCAAAATCCCACAACAACCAATAGTGTTATACCGGTATACATTCAATTAAAGGCTCTGGATTTCAGAACTAGCGAAAATTTGATTGTCGATTATATCCGTAAGAATTACCTGATTGCGGGTAGCCCACGGGGTGCAGACTTACATGGCTTACTGAGGAAAGTACATCCGTTTGTCTGCTTCATCCTCGATGGGTTTGACGAATTACAGGAGCCACAAAAACATAGATTGCTTTATGAATTGCAACAAGTGTCATCAAACAGCAAATACATTCTCGCCAGCAGGCCGTACGGCATAATCAAAGAATACGATTTCAAGTCTGACCAACTTATACAACTGGATGGTTTTGACGCCTCTAACATCAATAACTATATTGATGTTTTTATGCAAAGAAATGCAATGGCGAGGGGTAAGAATAGGGAGCATTTAATGGAGATCATCAATTTCAATCCCACGCTAACCGACTTTGCGCATAATCCATTGATGCTCTCCTTCATCGTATACATCTACTTATCTGATGATAATGCCGATGAAATTCTAAGGAGAATTCAAACCAGGTTCGATTTGCAACAGGTAGTTATCAGCTGGATGTTTATACATAATCAACCCAAGGTTTCTATTTCATTGGATGACCAGCTTATTAGTTCGATTGCACAAATTGCAAATGAGATGGAGTTTGCAAAAACTTCAGAGCGTACCGGAAATACTAGCGATAGCGATATGGACGCGGTCCTTTTGCCTGTGAGCCAGTTGGGAATCGGGCAGTTAACAGAAAATGATATCGGCAAGTACAAATTCTATTTTAACTCCATTACTTTCCAGGAATATTTCGCTTCAATTTCCATCGCCGACAAAATGACCTCTGCCGCCCTAGGGTATATTTTACAGGACAGCTATTTCTGGAACCTGGCAGCTATGATATTGGGGCAGATCGGCAGCAAATCGACGTCAACGATCATGGGCAACTTGTTGGCTACCTGTGAAGAAGAATTGTTAGCTGAAGAGCGAGACTATATATACTACAAGTATGTCCTGCTTTTAAGTGAATGCCGGAGAGAATATCTCAATTCTAAGCTTAGCTACTCTGTTCTAGTAACTATCAACCGTGCAATGGCTCAGAATGTCAAAACGGATCTTGCGGGTAAAAAAAGAAATGCCGGACATTTGACATATGCGTTTGCGGAGTGTCTACAGCGTATTTATAACAAAATGAATAACTCTCACCAGAATGAATTCAAGGATATTCTGCTACATGACATGAAGACATCCTGGGAAAACCCTGATGACCCGCTGCGCAAGTGGAGTGCCACATGCATGCATCACCCCATGTTGGTAAAGTACCTGAATCTAAATGTTGATATTGCATTTACGACTCGCTGCCTTGGTTTGTTAACAGGCGCTTTGGAAGAGTATAAGGCGGACCCCAGTGATTACTCCCGCTTGTGGGACTTTCCTGATTTCGTTGTGTCAATTTTGCAAAATAATCCCGAACAGTTCTTCCTGCTCACACGGCCGTACTTGGAAAAACTCGCCCCGGTTTTGCCTCATTCCTTTCTTAATTTTAGGGGAAGGATTGAACTGCATTTTACCAATGCAAAAATGGCATTGAGAAGGCTGACAGAATCCATACATTTATTTAACGAATGCGATGACACGCCGACTAAACTGAACTTAACTACAGAGATTGCCGTATTTGTGTTTATTCTCGGGAAGAAAAATAAGGAACTGGAAGGCGAAAAAGACATTTCAGAATGCAAGTTTCAATTATCATCGGCAGCAAAAATTATTAGCGATTATTTAAAAGACAGGAACCAAGATTACAATATCGACTACGTTGATCTGCCGAGACCGATTACTCAGTTAACAACGGAAGGGCTGTTTGAATCTAACAATTACCCCTGTGCAATCGACATATTGGCAAGCATTGATGACGAATATCTTTTCTTCGATCAAATAATACAAACGAATCTTCATAATTACTACGATGGAATTATTAGAGATATTCCTTCTTATAAGGATGAAACAAATTTAGGTCGAATATGCACCATGATCTACTGCATTCCCGCGCTAAAAAATAAAATAGCGTTTTACCGGAATAAACTGTATGGCCTTATTAGTTCCTATATCGAGAACAATACGGAGAAATTTCAAGGAACTACGTCTCTGAGTAAAGTAGACTACTTTTTACGATTATTGGAACGTCTTGAACAAGATGTTTATGAAAATGACAGAAGATTTTTTATTGAAAAAATGATTGCAGACAACATTGCGCAGCTCCCGTATTTCAAAAACACTTATTTGCCAAGGGTTATCCGAATGCACCTGATAATATATAGCGATACATATTGGAATTTCATTCTGTCATACCTCGATGAAAACGATGAAAATTCAATCCGGTTGGCAATTTCAATGTTTATGAACATATCAATTTATCAGTACGCAACAAACATAACCTATATTCACAAAATGCTTGCTTTTCTAACTAAAATACAAAACAGACCTTTCTATTCAACCTTCATGAAATCACAAGCAGAGAATATTTTGACGATTATTAGCAATGCGCTTGTTATGCTTAAACAGGGAAATATTGTATCGAATCAGGCTCTCGCCCAAATACTACCTTTCACCGAAGCAATATTAAAACAGGCACTTATCATTAATGAAATAAAGGAAAACCCAGAGAAGAAGAGACAAAACGCTGCCTGTAATGCCGCGTATATTTTGCAGTATTATTTTAGTAACGACAGTATTTTTGATTTGAAAATCGACTATTGGCAGGAATTCCAAAAAAATAGTCAAAACAAAGCATTGGTTGAATTTGTCTACCCGGCTTTTGTTCACAATGGATATCTACCTGAACACGAAATAAATAGAATAAAAGAAGTTACGGGCGCGAAATTTGTTCAAGAATTACAAAATCAGAGGGAACGCATGAAGGTGTATCAATTTCCCTTTGTTAAAGAAGAATTTGTGTCGTTATGCTCTAATTAGCAGGTTGTTATAATGTTGCTGCCACTTTTAATTTTGGGGTATACTGGGGTTCGCTATTTCTTACTATGGAAGGCTATTGGCACTGAAAGCTTCCGAAGCAGTCCCATCAATCATTAGTTTCATGTACATTGCATACCGTGGCAAGTGTACAAGGTCATTCTCAGCGAACACGGGATAAAACTCTTTAACCAAGTACTCGGCATCAGTAGCACCAATCCTAAAAGCGATCATTGTCCCCACATTCCCGAATATAGCTGCACGCACCCGCTCGTCAAGCTGTTCAATGTACTGGTGAGCCAGAAAGAGAGAGAGGCCATATTTTCGGCTTTCTGCAAGGATATTGGCGAATGATAACGTAACAAAGCTGTGGCACTCGTCTACATAGCAGTAAAACGGCATGCGCTTGCTTGCGTCTTGCTTTGCCCTAAACAAAGCCGCATGTTGAATAGAAGTAAGAATGATTGACCCTAAAAGTGATGACGCATCTTCTCCGAGTTCTCCCTTGGACAGATTGCAAATAAGGATTTTCTGCCCATTCATGACCTCATGCATCCGTAAGCCCCGGGCCTTCTGTCCTATGGTATCTCGGAGCGGAGCGCTGGCAATAAACAAGCCAGTCTTATTGAGTATAGGTGCAATGACTTCCGACCGGAAAGCTTTCGTGTACTGGTCAAATTCGCCTCTCCAAAAGGAAAGGATATACTCATCTCCGACAAACAATAAGGCGCGATTTCTAAAGGCAGCATCTGTAAGTAGCGGCTGTATATCTAGCAGCGTAGCTTCGGGGCAGCAAAGTAGCGTTAGAAGAGCAAAGCGCAATACATGCTCCATCCGCGGTCCCCAGCTGTCAAACCAGATTTTTTTGAAAGTAGACATTAATCCAGACGCTACAAGGCTGTGGTAATTCGGATGTACGTCATGCAGCGGATTAAAAGTAACGGCATTGCCGGGGTTTTTTGGATTGAAATGTATGAGGTCGCTCTTTCGACTCTCAGGTATGCAGCTCATTAGGTCGGTTGCTGTGTCGCCGTGTGGATCAAGTATACAGATGCCATTGCCGCGGTTGATGTCCTGCAGGGCCATGCTTTTAAGCAGGGTACTTTTGCCAACGCCAGTTTTACCTATGACATAGATATGTCCAAGTCTATCATGATCTTTAATACCGAATCTCTTGTTGGTGTTCCGGTAGTTTGTGATTCCAATGTAGGTGATGCCGTTAACGTCCATGTGCTAACGTTACAAAGGAATAAGTTAGCCTATAAGACAGGAAAAATAGCAATGGCTAAATATTAGCGATTCAGTGGTTCAATCAATTTAGACCAAAAATAATTGGCGGCTTCATGATCATTCATTTGACGCTTATCTCCACCGAAATCCATGAGCGTCTTAAGGAACAAATTTGTATCATTTTCGCCCAGAAGTAGGGATTCATTTATAGAGCTTCCGGCATCTGGATTTGCCTCATTTGAATAACAAATGCCGTTACTAGAGAAGCGGGAACCAATCCAGATTGTACAAGCGCTTTTGCGAGAACCACCGCGATACACTTTGCATAAAAACTTTTGTGTGGTGATTTCTCTAAAGTCGGCTTCGATGCCTGAGAGTTTATTTAATTCCGCAATGCCATCCTTGAAAAAAGATCGAATTGTAGCAAAAGCATTCTCGCAAAATATATCCTTATCTCTTTCTGTGAAGGATTTTTTCAACTGAGGGAGTGGGATCGAGTATCCTACTGCCAGTTCCGGAATGGGCGTATGTTTCGACGTTACAGTTTTGCCAAGTTTTGCAAGAGCTTTTTTAACTATGTCGCCAACAGCATTGTTTTTGAGGCTAATGTACCCGATTGTCTCGGGCAAGCCAGGTATAGAAGTATCGTCAATTTTTACGGGTAAGATGTACGCCTGCCGCTCGCGAAAAGCCCGCTCCTGGGCGCTTTGCCTTTCATGATTGGTCCAAGCTTTAGATGCGTAATGTTTTGAAATAAGCATGATGCAATACTGTGCTTTCTCGCTATATACCTTGTGGAGGTAATCATAAAGATTTTCACCCCACAGTTTTGCCTCTTCAAATTCGTCGTAAAATACGTGGATCCCGTTCTCTTTCAGTTCCTGGGCTATCTTCTGCGCTGTCAGCCGGTCCTCCCCGGCGAACGATATTGCAATATCATATTCGTAATTCATCCCTAATAATTTTGATCTTGCCACTGCAAATATAGCGAAGTACTCGCGACATCTAAATTTGATCGATTTTTGGAACTTCAGCTATTTCCATTTGCTCAATTGCGGACCACAACTGCGCAGTGTACTGTGGGCCGAACTCACGTATTACAGTGAGATTAACCATGTTATTTGGTGACGGAATTTTCTTAATAAATCTTGTTCCATATTCGTCCATAACAATGTCCAACTCGGGGATATGCTTTAGTTTTTGTCTGGGGTATGATTCCGTGTCTTGAACAATCTCATATGTCACTAAATGCATCAGGCGAAGCGATAGCTTTAGGTGACCTTTCAAAAGAAACCGTCTGCTGCCGATTTGAAGCTGAGCGGAAAGATCCCGTTTGTTTAACATATGCGCTACGCCATACAGAGGGTTAGTTCTCTTGTATTGTTGCTCTGGGTCTGCCAAAAATGTCTCATAGTTTGTAAGAGTATAGTTGAGTCTTTTGGTTAGGTCGTCGAATGTCGATTTCATATTTCTGAGCTTTAATCACAAAAATAAGTAAACGTGGTTGCCGAATACTAAGAAATATTTATCGATAAAGATTATTCCTGCCTTTCCGAATACTTTCCACATGATCAGAATAGGATTATGAGCCATGAGAATAACGAGACAATTCATCCTATTGACAATACCCAAAGTAAGGCGGATAATACCGTGGTTACGCCCAAAACCATAGATATTTTCTCTGCATTTGCCGTAACACTCAAACAGATCCATGTCCGGCTTATTGCCGAAGGGTATATTATCAAAGAGGGTCGGCTCATCAAATCAGAACGCATGCTCCAATATGAAGAAGACAGCAAATCTCATCGAAAAAATAGGAGATCAGCATAAGGATTGCTATTTGGTGTACGCGCGAAAAAGCACGGATGATGCAGATAACCAGAAGAATTCCATCGAATACCAAACCTTGGAGTCCAAGCGCTACAGTGAACGCGAACGAGTTCTTGTTGCGTCCCTGTCCGTCGAGGGCTTCTGCATAGATGGTGTTATCAAGGAGCATCATTCTGGGTTTAAAGAGAACGACTATTTCAACGCCAATTCAGACGGCACGATCTCATTCAAGGTTGAGCGTCCCAAGTTCCTCATGCTCGTAAACCTTCTCCGGGCAAAAAAGATCAAGGGCATCATATGCCTTTGCTGGGACAGGTTGAGCCGCAACGAGGCGGACGACGTGCTTATCAAGAAGCTGATTAGCCAGGGCACTGATATTCGGTTTGTGCAGACTACATACGACACATCCAGCGCCGGCGCACTCCACATGGACATTGACGGCATGTTTTCCCGTCACTATTCCAGATCTATTAGCGAAAAAGTTCGTAATACGAATAGAAAGCTTCGGGCTGAGGGAAAATGCATCTACACACCTCCCCTTGGGTATATATCTGCCGGATCAGACAGCAAACCGCTCGATCCTGAACGGGCACCGCTTATAAAGCGCATATTTGAGCTGTACGCCACCGGAGAGTGGAGTTTCAGTACATTGGCTGCTTGGGCGACTAAACACGGCTTAACGACCAAACCCTGCCGTAGAAAGCGGACTCAGGAAGAAAGGCTTCGAGGGATTCAATTGGCCGAAATCCCTAGAGTCAGCCGCCTGGTGACAGAAAAGACCATCTACCACATATTGAACAATCCTTTTTACATCGGCAAGCTAACCCATAAAGGCAATCTCTTGGATAGCAAAGCGCATCAGCCGCTGATCGATCTCTCCACTTTCTACAAGGTTCAGGCTATGTTGAAACAAAAAGCGGTGAAGGTATATTATCCAGACATGCCATTTTTCACTTACCGGGGACTTATTAAGTGCGGCACCTGCGGCCGGTCGTATTCTCCTTATTCGCAAAAAGGCATTGCGTATTACCGATCACGGTGCAAAAAGAACTGCTCCAATCCCTTGAAGAACATAAACGATGCGTTCATTACGAAAAACGTAAAGGCAATCATTGAACGTATTCATTTCACAGACTCAGAAATACAAAGGATTGAAGCCAATGCAGAAAAGGAGCTGAACAAGTTAACTGACCGCCGGAATAAGCAAACAGAGGATTTGCGATTGCAGAGAAACAAAATTTTGGACAATCTCAAATACCTGTCGGATGATAAGCTAAACTTGCTGCGCACCGGTGTATTTTCATCTGTTCAAATAATAGAAGAGGAGGGCAGGTTAAGTGCGTTATTGAAGGACATGGAGGATAAAATGAACGCTTTTACTGAGACGACGCGGTCAATGCTCGATTTTATAATCTCATTTTCCGAACTCGTAAAGCATGCTTCATTTTATTATGAAAATGCGCTTGATACTGAAAAAAGGTCGCTTGTGATGCAAGTCTTTTCCGAACTCTATATTGAGCATGGCAAACTAAAATACACAGCAAATGAAGGCTATAGTGAGCTTTTGAAGCGTCATGATGCCTTTATTCCGGTATCTTGCGGGCAAGATTACGTCGTTCTCGAACTTGAGGATATTTACGCGAAAATCAAAAAATCTAGGCCTTTACTACAGAAATTCCTCGATCATTCAATTCTACCACGCGCTGCGTGATGCTACATCTAGCAAATAATTGCCACTAACAGCAAAATCTTTTTGTGGTGTCATTTGACGAGAAAAATAATTACCGAACTTTTATTTTTCACTTAGGTAAACCTTTCTCACGCCTTCGCTTCCAGTATGTTTCGGAGCTGATGGGTGTATCACTGTTCAGTTCAAATAATTGACCGTCTCGCATCTCATATCCTTCTCTGAACAAACGGTCATCTATATCCCGTTTCCATTTCTTCAGGAATTTCACCGCTTCTTGTAATTCCGGAGTTACTTCTCCGATAAAGGGAAACCGTTCTGGTTCCATTCGCGCTTTAGACATACCGGGAGATTTCCACGGAAATATCGATAAGTCGATATTTTGTCCCCCTTATGTCTCTTATCTAACTAACCTACGATTATCTATATGAAAACAATACAAAACAATCTCCGACATTATCGGGAATTAAAAGGACTTACACAGAAGCAGGTTGCTGAGCATCTTGGATTGAAAAGTTCTGATCGCATCTGCCGATGGGAGAAAGGAACCATGTGGCCGCATGCCAGACATTTAGTACGACTCGTTAAGCTATTCGAGGTTCGGGCAGAAAATATCTACGATCTTAAGTAGCCTTGACGTAATCAATATAATGTTCTATTCTTTGAGGAAACAAATTCGATAACAATAAAACAATCTCCTCTATGGAAAAGAACAAACCTCTCATGATTGGCCTTTCCTGTGCCATAGGCTCAGGGATAGGCGTACTTCTCGCGGCTCACTACCATGTATTCTGGTGGGTTGGCGTGCTTGTAGGCGGCCTTGCCGGCTACCTCGTATATGACATTAAGCATTTGATTGCAATGATACCTATTGCCTGGAAATATGCAGTGGAAGCTGTGAAGAAAAACCGGACAAAGGAAAGAAGGAAGATAAACTGGAAAAGTATTGGCAAAGATGCAGGAAGTATTTTTTTATATATCTACGGATTGGTGATGCCAGCTCTTTTTGTGGCAACTGTCACTGTTAAATTAGACACGTATTTGGGCCATCCGACCAATGCAACCAATGCAATTGTATGCTGGGTAACAGTTCTTGGCCTCCTGAGTGGAGCTGCTCTATCTGTATTTTCAAATGCTGCCTATGCTGCAGAGATAAAAAGTACTGATCCAAAAAACAAGCTCGACAGAAACGGCTTGCTAGTCAAAATTTGGGGTATTGGATTTATCCTAAGATTCCTTGAAAAGCGAGCCCGAGCAATTGTCTGGCTTACTCTTGTAAATTGCCTCATTGCCTATCTGTACATATTGCCGCGATCTTTTTTCTTGATAGCGTTTTACTACCTGCCGAAAGAAGTATTAATCTGCATCAAGCGCGTTGTCATTTTCGCCTGTCGATTCATATGGAAATTCATTAAGCTTATCCATTCAGATGTGCGAATGATTGTCGCCTTCGACTCTATGGTCGGTGGTACAATCGGCCATTTCTGTCATGACAATATATGGATTGGAATGCTGACAGGTGCAGTCTTTGGCGTAGTGAACTATTTAGTAATTGCTCTATGGGCAATGAAGCTCAAGCCTCGTCATTAGAAGTATCATGTGAACTGTGAACTGAATAAAACCTGTTGGATATCCAGCAGGTTTTTTCTTTGAGTTCGGCAATATTCAATCTGGGTCTAATTTCGCAGTTCGGAAAAACCTTATTTTACAATGGTCAATTGTGATAAATAACAATCGTTGCGGGCAAGATTACGTCGTTCCCGAACTTGAGGAAATCTACGCCAAAATCAAAAAATCCAGGCCTTTACTACAGAAATTAATCGATCATTCAATTCTACCACGCGCTGCTTGATGTTACCTCTAGCAAATAATTGCCACTAATGGCAAAGTCTTTTCACTTTGACAGTTGATGAGAAAAATAATTACCGAACTTTTATTTGTCACTTAGGTAAACCTTTCTCACGTCTCTGTTTCCAATATGTTTCTGCGCTGATAGGTGTATCATTGTTCAGTTCAAATAGTTGACCGTCTCGCATCTCATACCCTTCCCTGAACAGACGGTCATCTATATCCTGTTTCCACTTCTTCAGGAACTTCACTGCTTCTTGTAATTCCGGAGTTACTTCTCCGGTAAAGGGAAACCGTTTCGGTTCCATTCGTGCTTTAGACATACACGGGAGATTTCCACAAAAATCACTAGGAATCGATATTTCTCCCGTCTTATGTCTCTTACTCAATTAACCTACGATTATCTATATGAAAACAATACAAAACAATCTTCGGCATTACCGTGAATTGAAGGGGCTGACGCAAGTACAAGTGGCCCAGCATTTAGGATTGAAAAGCAGTTCTCGGATCGCTAAGTGGGAGAAAGGTACTATGTACCCTCATGTTAGGCATTTCATACGCCTACTAAAATTTTTGGAAATGGATCCTAATGAAGTGTACGAGGGCTAATTTATTTCCTTTTTGCAATTCTGCGGACTTTCGGCTTTCCTATTCGCAGATTGTTTGCCTTTAATAAGGCGAGTAAAAGCGCTGTTTTTATAGCTACAGCGTTTTCAACTGTTATTACTCGGTCTCCATTTCTGCTTTCTCTTGGTGCCGTCACTGATCCCTGTATTCCTTGAAGCTTACCGTGAATATCAAAAATGGGTCCGCCACTCATTCCAAATAATCCGAAATCTCGAGTTAAGAAGCCATCATGCTGCCGGCCACTATCCGTATTTGAAAGCGCGTTACCCAGAACAAATGTGGGTTGGAAATACCTATGAACACCAGATGCGTCCATTCCCCCATTATTGTTGGGCACTAAAGTCGCCAGCGGATACCCAGCAATGCAGACGCTTTTCCCGACATCAGGGATTTTGGTACTAATTTCTACAAAGTTTGGCGTATGTAGGTCTACTTGGCCGACATAAATATCGTGATGATTGTCTCTTGCTATCTCTCGAATTACAAGTTGAGGATTCTGTAAGTGGTCGGGTAAGTAACCGACAAATTTATTAGTGGTTTGAGGTGTTGGGTTATCGAAAACATGTGCAACAGTGGCAAATAGTCCACTACTATTTATGAAAAAGCCCGTCCCAACAACATTAATAGCATATTGTCCGGGATTTACTTCATCAAAGCGAAAGATTGGAAACATCGCCTTCTTTATAAGTTTTATTGATTTTACGAACATGGCTTTATATTTTATCAAATATACTAAGTTCAGAAAATCTTTGTTTAGCAATGTAATTTGGCTATAAATAGCCAACGTTGCGGGCAAGATTACGTTGTTTTCGAACTTGAGGGTATCTACGCCAAAATCAAAAAATCTAGGCCTTTACTACAGAAAATACTCGATCATTCAATTCTACCACGCGCTGCGTGATGCTACATCAAGCAAATAATTGCAACTAATAGCAAAGTCACTTCGCTTTGCAAGCGAAAGAGAAAATAATTACCGAACTTTTATTTGTCACGTAGGTAAACCCTCCTCTCGTCTCCGCTTCCACCTTGTTCCCATTGCTTCAAAAATTATTTTATGAGGCTTAGCCCAACCGCTATACCATACCAAAATTTGCCATTATATATCCATGTTTTATCTAGTGATGGATCGCCAAAAGGCTTATCCGTCCCACATACAAAACCTATATTAACTGTATTAAATCCAAACATTCCATAAAGGCCAGAAGTAAACGAAGGAACTTTTTGTGTTTTGCTGATTGTGGGATTAAGGGTGTTCGTGTTGTCGAGCTGAGTAGCAGATAATGACAGGAAAACTCCGGGTGTAAAAGAATATTGATTAGTTTTAGCCTTTGCTGCATTAAACGTGTTTATTGAAAATTTCCAGCCAGGTGCCAACCCTACATTTACATTGGACTCAGTGAGTAACGGAAATTGTGTACCATTTACATTAATAGCTTTCCTGATTCTCAGTGCAACTGCCAAAGTCTGTAAAGAAAATTGAGAAGTAAAGTAAGTCAACTTGGTTTTTGTAGCAGTACCAGGATTAATGTCTGACGGAAAGTAATAAGTATTTGCTGCTAGCGCACGTTTGTCTGGATCTGTAACTGAATTGACAGTCTGCAGTATAGGTGTTCCACTAAAAGTCGGCGCATTATCGAATTTGAGCAAAAGGTAATTTTGTTTTTGAGTTATCTTGGCTTTTTTTCCTCCGGATACTTCTTGTGTTTGAATAGAATATGTTGGACTAGGAGGGGGCACACCTGGTGCCGTAGCTGGGGTCGTATTTGTTATCGAAGTAATCTCACTGCCTTTAAAAATGTAAGCTTTTTTTACACAGGAGGCAGTTGCCAATGATAAAATGGCGCAGATGAATATTGTGGTATGTCGCATGATGATGATATTTTTTTTCGTTATTTTTTTTCGTTTGACATAAACCATTGTGTGGTGGGATCATACTGGATTCCATTGCCTTGCAGCAACGAACTTATAGCCACAAAGTTTGCCGCAGAAATATTTTGTAGATCTTCATTTGGCGTACCATCTGAGTATTCAAGTACTATCCTGCCATAACCGCTGGCTACGTTGTATTGCAACCAATAATTTGAAATGTTTTTCATAAATATTTAATCATTTTAACCGTTAAGAATATATTTTATACGGACGTCTTTGAAGTCTCTTGTGGCTAGCCACTGTTGCCAATAGGTGGCGGTGTTGGGGTTGTGGGTGGCGATTTAGGGCTTTGTAGGGGAGGCGGGCCCATTGTTGAGCTAACGACGGGTGGACCGGATTTTGGGCCTGGTATAGGAGGAGGTGTGCTAGAAGATGGTTTGCTGAAAACATTATTTTCTCCCAACGATTGAATTGCCTTTCCGCCGAAGGCCGCAGCAATGATAACACCCCATGTGCCGTTAAGTGCGAAGTCTTTCAATGATGTCAATTTCCAAAATGACTTGACACATAGAAATACAAATACACCGACCACCATAAACACAGCTATCCTCATTGTAGATGTGGTATCGTTCTTTCCGCCAGTCAATGTATTTGGAAAAATAAAGACAATCGAAAGCATGATGCTCAAAAAACCCATGGCTGCGAAGGTTGAGGCGTTATCATCTGCTTGTTTAAACAAAAGAGTTGCTAAAACAGCGCATCCCGCTACTAAAAAAAACACTCCGATACATTGAAGCAAAGTCAGTTCTCCGTTACTATTATTTCGATTGATCAGCTTCATGGAAAAAAATAGGTTAAATTGATAATGGTGTCCTAGGACTTATTTTTTTATTGTATAAAAGCAAAACTACACTGGATAATGACGACAAAAAACGGGTAAAAAACGGTTTTTTGTCTGAACAATATTTTTATATTATGCGCTGAAAACCAGAACAGGCAGAATCTATTGTCCTTTATTTTTTCTTTAACTACGAAATTGTATAATTTATAAATACAGCATTCCAGTTTTGCCTGGCTTACAGAATCTCACATCTTGTGGGATTTTATTTTTACAAAGGGCGCGTTTTCCTAATGTCAATCCTTCGATATTTCTCCTGTCTTACGACAAGTCGTCCTTTCACCAATACTCTAATTATGGCATCGAAGTATTTCGCGTACCGTCTCAAGAAGTATCGCAGCCGGCTCGGCTATTCACAGCTTGGCGCGGCACGTCTCCTGGACGTTACTCCTACCCAGCTTATGGAATGGGAAAGAGGAAAGCGAATACCGACGGCCAAGTATCTTGCAAAGCTTGAAGTCCTCTACCATCGCCTATTCACCGACATGTATGCGGAACTGCGCGAACAGGCGATCAAGGAGATAGAGGAAAGCAAGTTCAAATACGGAGAATTTGGGACCGGTCAACCTCCGTAACAATTATCACTGTTTTCATAGTGTTTTCGCATTGTGTGTAGCAAGTCGAACACAGGCTTATTTTCTGCACCCTTTTTAGCGTATTCCTTCCTTTCTATATCGCTCGCTCCACGTTCGCTTTATTTTATTTAAATAAAATAAACGGTCGCTCGAGCAAAAAGTGCGGGAAAGCCTTGTAGTTATTAACAGAATTATCTACTCATTGATATTTATGCTCACTAAAGAAGAAAAACTGGCCCGCGAGATTGCGGATGCCTTGGGCGACATGGAGGCGCTCACCGTGTACGAAGGTTTTGCCTATAAGTACCAGGAAGCGTTCCTCCGCAGAATCCTGCAGCGGGTGCTGTCTATTCCTCAGGAACAGATCCGCAAGACCCGGGGCGCATTATTTACGTATCTCATAAAGCAGCATGGCGGCCAAGGCGGTTCTTGGGATTAGTCCCGGCACGCGCGTCATGGGCCTTGCTGTAATCCATGACGGCGAACTCCTAGAATGGCGGGTCAAAACGTTCAAGGAAACGTTTTCGAAAGCTAAGATCGAGGCGGTACTCGAAATGCTGCGGAAGCTGTGGGAATATCACAACATTGATCTGATAGCCATAAAGAAGATCGATCCGCTCCGCAACTCTCCCCAGCTTGACCGGCTCATGCGTAATCTCGTTAAGTATGCCAGGCGGCATGGCGTTAAAGTGCAGAAGTATTCTCTCGCGGAACTCGATTACGACATGCGCAAAGGCAAAGGAGCACCAAAAGAGCAACTTGCCGAACAAGTAGCTGAGAAACATGCTGAATTGCGAAGCGCATATCTGCGCGAACGGAACAACCGGAAAGAGTATCACATAAAGATGTTTGAAGCTGTGGCAATAGCGGAACTTGGGTATAAGCGGACATTATAGCTGCGTCTTCAAACTGTATCTACAAAAGCCCGGAGACCGGGCTTTTGTATTGTTTACTGCCATATCAATCTGTCAATATTTCTCTTGTCTTATGTCGCCTCCTTACAAACGCTACACTTCCATTGAAACAATTTTCATTCACAAAAAAATACAACTGTTATGGAAACGCAAGCAGCAAATGCAACAAAAAGCACGCCAAAAGACGTGCAGACAATCATTACCGAAAGGGTTATTCATCTCCTTGAAAAAGGAATCATGCCCTGGCGAACTCCATGGATGGAAGGCGGAGTGCCGACCAGCCTCGTCTCAAAGAGGCCGTTCAAGGGCATTAACGTCATTCTTCTTGCAGCATTAGGGTACGACAACAATCATTTCCTTACCCTGAAGCAACTTGAAGGAATGGGCGGAACGGTAAAGAAAGATGAGAAGCCGAATATGATCGTTTTCTGGAATACCCCGCAGAGTAGTGACAAGCCGGAAGAAAAGCGGTCAGGAACCTTGAAGTACTATCTCGTCTACAACGTGGCCCAGTGCGATGGCCTGCAGGGTATACCTGAGATCGTGCGGGAAACGAATCCGATCAAAGCTTGCGAAAGGATTATTGCCAATCTGCAAAACAGCTGCTCTATCCGCAATAAGGATACTGGCTCGTACTATGACCCATTAGAGGATTACATCAACATTCCAAAACTGAAGAGTTTTGCTAATCCGGCAAGCTACTATTCTGCACTGTTCCACCAGCTTGTGCATAGTACTGGTCATCACACACGGCTCGACCGGATGGGTTTGGTGCAGATGTCAGAGTACGGCTGCAACGGATTTACCCAGGAAGAGCTGATCGCTGAGATTGCCACAAACTATCTCGAAAACTTTACCGGCGTTCCATGCCCATTTGAACCAAGCCAGGAATACATTGATGGCTGGATACAAAAGTTCAAGGCTGACAAGTATCTCATCTTCACGGCATGTACGCTTGCGCAGAAAGCCATAGACTACGTCCTCAACATTCAGGCTGACAAGGACGAGGAATAACGAGCGTCTTTTGATTTGTTCGTCTACTATAGACCCTTCAAAGCTCGGTTGGTTTAAACACTAGCCGGGCTTTCATTCTTTAAAAACAATTCTAAATAACTTATTGATGAAAGATACAAAAGAAACGTTTGCAAGCGTATTGCAATCGTATGGCTACTCGCGTGATCTCTGGCTGCTGTTCGATGACTTTCTGACACTGACTATCTGTGCTTTCTCCCAGAATCCTTTAACCGGCAAGTCTTATGACGAGGATCTGTACTTGGAAACAATTGGCAAATACCCGAAGGCTATGGTAGGGGTGTTTCCCAAGTTGCTAGCTCTCTTAATTGTTGAAATGGAAGAACGATTAGACAGCCAGTCAGGCAACGACGTACTTGGTGAGTGTTATGAGCTGAACTTTTGCCGAAAAGGTTCCGGGCAGTTCTTCACTCCGTGGCATGTGTGTCTTATGATGGCTCAAATGCTCGGCGAAAAGCCGACCGAGCAAGAGGAGCCACTACGCATTCTCGATCCATCCTGTGGGAGCGGCCGAACACTGCTAGCCGGGACAAAAGTATTTGGCAACAGGCAGAATTACTATGGCATAGACATTGACCATGTATGTGTAAAGATGACAGCCATCAATCTATTTCTAAACGGCGTATTTCACGGAGAGGTACTTTGTGCTGATGCGCTTAGTCCTACGGATTTCCGCATGAGCTACAGGTTGTCATTTCTGCCATTTGGGATATTCAGAATTCAGGATAGTGAACAATCATGGTTGTGGCATGCCAAGAAAGCTACTTTTAAGCAGAAACAGCCTACCCCTAAACCTGAACTACTGCTACCATCCCAAGAACAGCATCAAACTGGCAGCGCATCGCAGTTGCAATTATTCTAAAGCCCAACATTGTTGGGCTTTTTCTAAGATATACGTAAATTCTCTTTACTTTTACCATGAACAAAAAACTAAAAACCAAATAAAAAGAAAGTAAAAAAGTAAGAAGATAACATAATTGCGTTAAGCTGAATCTCGACTTAGAAAACTGGTAATTTTTAAAAGCAAACGAGGTGAAGTAAGACGCTCACGCAATGCGTGGGCTTTGCTTATTTCGTTTGCGGGTATACCAGTACCTCTAAGTCGGATAGGTGAATGTCCCACGCAGTTTTTTTGGACCCTGCATAAAGGGACAGATGCAGGCAACATCAAGACCAGTGATCCCCAAATTCCCAGATTTCAAATGCTTGACCTGGAACGACAGAGCAGACATAGAGCATTTTACAAAAGAGTTTCCACCATATTCGGATTTCAATTTTAATAGCCTGCAGTCATGGAACATTAATGACGAGATGTGCGTATCACAGCTGAATGATAATTTAGTTGTTCAGTTCAATGATTATTTGACGGACTCGCCTTTTCTCTCATTTATCGGATTAAATGATCCTACTGGTACGGCGTCTACTCTGCTTGAATATTCTCGGAGTAAGTTGGGCGAAAATGCATTGAGGCTGCTACCAGAAGTTATCGCGGAAAGGCTTTGTCGTAGCTCATTTGAGATCACCTCCGATAGGGATTCCTTTGATTACATCTACTCCATAGATGATTTGTGTCGTCTTCCGCAGTGGCCAAGAAAATATAAAGCAACCTTGAACCTCCGGACATTTCTTAGAGAATATACCAGCTATGAATGCAAATGCTGCCTCCTTAACGAGGCGTCTGCCGACAACCTGCGGCAGTTGTATGCATTGTGGGCATCTGTCTGTAGGATAGATCATTATACAACTAATGAGTACCGCTCTTTTGAACGGCTGATTGGTAGTGTCGCGAATATTTTGGTAGTGTTTATTAGCATCGACGGTATTCTAAAAGGATTTGTATTGTATGAACTTCTAACCAATGGTTACTGCATGGCTCATTTCAATAAAGCAGATATCTCCTACAAAGGTATTTACGAAGTATTGCATTGGCACTCTGGGCAAATACTAAGTGATCATGGAATACAATACATCAATTTTGAACAGGATCTAGGTATATCAACTCTGCGTCAATCGAAAGGAAAATACAAACTGCACAGCTTTCTGAGGAAGGTTACAATAAAGAAAGTTGGTACTTAAATGAAAGGATTGCATAAGAATTTTTTCTAAAAAAACAACCGTTTTTTAACGGTATTTTGAACCCTGCCATTTAATATGTTTTTAAATTATGGGTAAAAATGTTTGACTATCAGCACTTTCACATCTAATTGAAAATCAATTAACAGTGTTTTGTTAACGAAAAAATATAAGAAAATGTTAAAAAATGGTATCAGGGGTAAAAGAGTATCTCTTAGTTTGCGCTTTTTAAATAAAGGCCCTGAAGAACCTATTGAAAAAGAAAAGATTACGATAACTATAAAAACCTTGCCGTTGCCTTGTCGATATACCTTTACTTTCTGTTTGATTGCAATTTTATTGCAGCCAGACTTTGCGCGGGCAGCCGTTGACAGTTTCCATCTTCATACCGACCTTCCTGAAATAAATAAAGATGATCAGTTATCGTTGAACATATTTTATAGTTCTGAGAGTCTGTTCAAGGCCGCTTTAGAAGTGTCGATTTATCAATTAAGCAATGTGGGAGATAGCGTTTTAGTAGCTCACAAGCTTAAAGAACATGCAACTTTCAAACGAGGCGTGAATAAACTTAAGTTTATTTTTTCAGCAAGTGATAGTAACACAAGCTACAGCAATAACTTTTATGAAATTTTGAAGAGGACTGGCAGCATACCGCCCGGATCGTATAAAATTAATCTCGTAGTCAAACGAGACAGTGATGTATCCGTGACGACCTATTTGCATGATGTCGATAGCCTTCTGCCTCCGTCATCACCGGTCAGACAAGATGTAAACAGTAGCCTTTCTACCAAACACCGATCTTTTTTTGGAAAGAAGATTGCTGGTATCAGCAAGAAGCAAGCAAAGTCGATAACGGCGGAGAAAGCTTTTGCCAATGCAAAAGGAAAGGTAGACCGAACAGCAAAAAAGAGAGGTTTAACAACCGAGCATTACGACAAAAATGGCAAAAGTTACATTGATTTTTTTTACAACGATTGGTTTGCAGGTCGGTATGAGGTCAAAAACACCGAGCCATTATCCACGCAAATCGCTACGCAAGACAAACTTGCTGGCGCGACAAGCATTAATACGGGTGCCGGGCATCCTTCGCTATTTTCTCAATACAAAAAAAGCAATAAGGAAAAAAAAGAGGGTGATTCTAAGGGAGAAATCGGATTCACTACAAATCTGAGCTCTGGTCAGGAACAGTATTCCGGGACTGATAACAATTATTATGAGTTGCGTGGCAGGTTAGAAATGCCTGTAGGGGGTATCCCGATAGAAGTTGAGGGTCTGTACACTTCCCAGGATAATCATAGGCAGATCAAATCCAGCTATTTTAAGATACATTATGATGTTCAGAAAATGAAAGAAGGCCTGCAATCTTCCACTAATTCATACAACAAACAATTTGCGGAAACAAAATCGAGAGGTGCCGGTACGCAACGGATATATCAGTCATCTATCAATAATTTGGAGGGGCAAAAGTCTAAACTGCAAAAGGAACTCGAAAAACAAGCCACTGGAGATGTTGGCGACAACAAGCAAAAAAATTTATTGAAAGACATTGAAGGTGAAGCCTCCGATACTGCTGGATTAACGAATAATGTCTCATCCCCTGATTCCTTCGCCAATAATTCAAGCGATTCATCCGCAAAAAAAAGAAAAGGGAATGTCGATCAACTCAACAATAAAAGTAAGGAGGAAAAAGCTAGTATCGAAAAAAAACAAAAACAAATCGAGGAACTGGATAAAAGAATCCAAAAATATAAAACACTTTTAGCCCAGTCTGAAAATACGAACCGTTTTGATTCATTGTTGGGGTATAGCAAGACTAAGGATGTAGACGGAGGAAACATGACCTATAAACAAATGGCAAAAAAAAGTACCAATCTTTTACCTGACGGCAAGGCAAAGGGCTTTGTTTCCGGCATTACAAGCATGGATGCCGGAATGTTCAATAAAGAGGAGTCTAAGTATACGATGTCCGGGCAAATGGTTAAGGGAATTGATTTTGGCTACGATCTTGGTATTTGCCAGGAAGAAGTAACTGTTGGTAAAACCGAATATGTTGGTCGAGACGGTAGTCTGGACAGATATACATGCTACTCAGAGCGGACAACGTTCGTACCGGCTAAAAAACAGAAACTTGCCCTGGTGTATTACGGATACACTCCAGATCAAAGTATGTTCGCAAAGGATGCTTTCTTCAAAAACATGAATATCGCAACGCCCGGGTTTTCGCAGCCTGTTCATATCGTTTCGACTAATTATGATGGGCAAGTATCTAAGTATATTATAGTGGGTGGGGAAGCGGCAATGTCAATGAAAAATTCGGACAATTCTGTTGAACCACGTGTTGCTATTGCAGATAAAATTGCCTACAATCTTCACGGGGAAGGAAATATTCCCCGCACAGCCGTTAGCATACAAGCCATGTATGATAAGACTGGTAAAGCTTTTGAAAACAACACGCTTCCCGTTAACATGTCAGGAACAGAGCAATTCACTCTGACGGGACAAAATGACTTTTTTCATTCACGTCTGACGGCCAAGGTTGAATATGACAGATTGACCCAGGCCAATTTCGCTACCAAGGGGACAAATACAAAATGGGGTTTCGATGTTAACACGAGCTTCCGTCGGTATCCCAATGTGGGCATTTCCTACAAACCGTTTACCACATTCCGGTCATTTACTGATACGCTGAATATTCCACAAAGAACTATGTTTGGTTCAGTCTGGACGGGCAGAGTTACTTACCAAATAAAGAAACACGGAAGATCTGTTCGCTTTTTGCTGTTATACAACAACAGCTCTACCGCAATGGATAGTTCAAATTACGGTAGTAGTTTGATGCAGGCATCGACAATTTATACTGATAAAAGAATCGCCGCTTCGGTAAGTGTGGGACGCACTCAGATGATGGGCGCCACAATTGTTACAACGCTTAATCCGGTTACTACGCCAAATAAGATGTCATTTCTGAGCATGACGGGTAATTACGCTTTAACTAAGCAGTGGGGTATAAATGCAGGACAGGACTTCGGCGTGGCTGATTTTGGCTTGTGTCGATATTCGGTCAACGGCGGGTTCATCTGTAAACCTGATAAAATCCCGGTGACCGTGAGGATGAATTTAAGGTTTAGTCGTTATCAGCTTACCAGCGGCGAGGCATGGAAGCAATTATATAGCGGGACAATAGATGTTTTGTATCGATTTAAAATGAAAAAAGAAAAACCCAGTTCTCATTGATAAAACCTCATGTGATGAAACGAACGAAACTCCCAGGATATAGGATTTTGAGCTGCATGATTGCTGTCATACTCTTTGCATCTGTCGTTTCTAAAGCACAGATGAATGTGATAATAAACATGGCAACTATTGACGGTATTGCGCTGACGCCGGACAATATTCTCAACTATCAGATTCAATCTTCAGCTGCCGGAAAGGTTCAAATAAATGGAGCTATACGCTATCGCACATCGGGATTAACTATATCCTACAGCTTCCCTTTTGCGCTCAGACAGGGGATGAATACCCTGACTTTGGACGAGGCTCATCCGCAATGGCAGTTTTCAAGCTCTGCCTTGCAGGAACTATTTCTGAACTACAAAATCCTTCCGGAAGGTACATTTGAATATTGCGTGACTGTTACCCCTGCCAACGGAACAAAAGATAATAATAGCCTGAATCGGGAATGCCTGTATCATCGGGCAACAGACATTTTCCTGATAAATCTGATTTATCCAGAGGACAAAGCAAGGCTAAAAGAATTCAATCCAATGTTGTCCTGGGTTGCCAATTACTCTTTCTCGAGTGAACTTACTTACAGGGTCCGGGTAGCTGAGATCAAGCAAGGGCAGAACGCCGTGAACGCAATTATGCGTAACCAGCCTATGTATGATGAAAAAAACTTATTATCCAATAGCATAGTATATCCGGTATATGCAAAGCCGCTGGATACAAATAAGTGGTATGCCTGGACGGTGGATGCATATTACAAAGATGTATTGCTTGGCGGAGCAGAAGCCTGGCGTTTTATTATCCCAGACAGTATTCCGCCCGAAATGAAAGGCAACAGATCTTATATCGATATTAAAAGAGAAAATGGCTCAGAGAAGTTGAACGTCCTGGGCGAACTGAAACTAAAGTACGTTCTGAATAAATACCGGGTTGATACACTGAAATTGCAATTAACTAATAACAATAATGAACCGGTTGCTATTAAGCCTGCAGTACTGAATGCCAGGTACGGCGACAACAGGTATATCCTGAACCTCAAAGAGTCTTCCAATCTTAAGCATTTAAACAATTACAGACTGACCATAATCACGAAAACGGGCGAAAGTTATTCGTTGCCCTTTAAATACATGGATCCTGAGTACAGTCACTAAATAAAATACGTATGAGCGGAAAGAGAATCTTGTTCTTTAGTTTTTTAATGTCTTTAGTTACCGGCATTACCGTCTATTGGATGGTAGAGTATCATTTTAGAAAGATTGCAGTTGTCGACGCGGTAAAGCTTTTTGACAAGTTCAGCATGAAAAAGGAACTTGAAGAACGCGCAAAAATAAAATTGCAAATCATAAGCAAAGAAACAGACAGCATTGGGAACAAATTGCAGATGGCCAGGGCTGCCAAGGACACAGCCCAAATGAGAAAGCTCTCCTATATGTACAATTATTTCAGCAGCAACCTGGAAAAGGAATATAAACAAAGCAATCAGGAGATTAATGAGCAGGTCTGGAAACGCCTTAATCCACTGGTCGAGGAGTATGGCAAGAAGAAAGGAATGCAGCTTATTATTGGTGCCAATGGGATGGGGTCGGTCCTTTACAACAATGATTACTTTGATCTGACTGAGGATTTAATCAAGTACGTAAACAAGAAGTATGAAGACGGTAATTAAATATGTTTCGGTGATAGCAATGCTGGCTGCAAGTTCCTGTAAGCAGAATTTGCCTGCCGGACAGTATGTAAAATACGTTGTCAGCAAAGATAACGGCATGAGAAAGGAAGTAGACCTTGATGGCTGGAATTATGTCATTCAATATAGGCCATATGACTACATCGTTTTGGTGGAAAATTCCGCTAGTAAAGGGCATATCGACATCGCTAAGAGAAAGGATGAGTTACGCGGAACAGCTTGGTTTAATATTTCCTTCAGGCGAACGGACGGAAGCGTATCGCCTTTGCGATATAACATCTCTTCTATCGAAGAATACAATACACGTCTTAATTATTTTCTCAACGAAGCGAAAGAGAATATCTCGCTGACGTACGGCAAGATTGTGCTTAAGCCGATCAGTTATCTTTTTGAGAACAACTACAATTTGACACCCCAGGAGACGATAGTAGTCGGATTTGCTCTGCCAAAAGGAGAAGCGCAACCGTCGAAGGAGATGCAGCTGGCGTATACCGATGCGGTTTTTAAGAATGGAATTATTAAGGCAAAGTATTCACCTGAACAACTGAACAATATTCCCAATCTCACATATTAAAACTGAGTAGTTCGATATGAGACCTAACAAACGAATAATGAAACTAACAGCGGTGGTGCTTCTGCTTGCATTTTCACTGCAATTGATCATACCCAATAGAGCACTGGCGTTAACTACAGGGCCGAGTCAACCTGAAGTACAATCGTTCGAGCCTGTAGGAACAACAGACATGGTTGACATGTTTAGTGGCAGTTTCGTATATAACATACCGCTCCTGGATGTTGAGGGATATCCTGTCAATATCTCCTATCATGGTGGCGCGACGATGGAGCAGGAAGCAAGTTGGGTGGGACTGGGTTGGAATATCAATCCAGGTGTTATTAATAGAACGGTGCGGGGTCTCCCAGATGACTTTAATGGGAACACAATCACCAAAGAATTGCACATAAAGGACGAGAAAACGTTACGTGTCGGATTGGGTGCGGGACTGGAAGCCAGTGGCTGGGGAGACCCCTATCCGGGTTTATCAGCTAATGTAGGCGCAAATCTGAACATTAGCAATTATCGCGGTGTAAGCTGCGATTTCTCATTTGGCGCAGGCGTGAGTCTTCTTCACACAGCGTCTCTTGGGGTGAACATTGGCGTCGGTTCCCAGACGGGAGCGGAAATCGATTACAATAGGACTCTTTCCCTCTCCTCAGCAATGTTTCTTGGTGATGATATGGGCGGAGTAAGTTTTTCCAAAGGACAGGGATACAACCTGCGTTCGGGCATTAAAACCTTGCACTTGGGCGTTTCCGCGCATGTTGGCAAACAACAAATTTTCTCAATCTATAATAATGTTCCTATCGGTCTTCAGAATTATGTACCAGTTATTACCAATAGTAATACTATGAGTTCTATTGCTGGAAGGCTCAAGATAGGCGGAGAATTTACGTGGTTTTATGGTTATGGCACTATAAACGCCATGTTTAGCAAGGTGCACTACAATGACGATGGCAGCAGACCGGGATATGGCTATTTCAATTTGCAAAATGCGCCTAACGACTACAACTCTATACTTGACTTTACGCGCGACAAAGATGGCATGTTTAATAAGACAATGGCTTATCTACCGCCGGCCAGTATGACCTATGATATTTACAGCATAAGTGGACAGGGAACAGGTGGGGTATACCGACCATACCGCAATGACTTTGGTAGTGTTTATGATCCCACTGTCTCCAGCAACCAGGAATCAGAGTCGTATAGTGCCGAAGTGGGAATTGGGAACATGTTTGAAGCCGGCGTCGATTACTCTAAATTTAACACTGATATTACTTCCGGCCCCTGGATGAAGTATCATCGACCTTTTTCGCATGATTCAGTCGGTCTTATCTATGAAAGTTTCTTCTTCAAACAGGCGGGAGAACTGACTGAAACTGACAATTATCTTAATACGGTTGGCGGAATGGGAACAGTAGACCCGGACTTCGATACATTGTTGCCCGATAGCAAGCCGGGTGCTTTGACACAACGCGATCCCAAGGCAAATTTGCTATACATAAGCAATGGAGGACCAAGTCAGATTGGAGGGCTGACTCAAGTTCAAAAGGACGGCAAACGATACATTTATGGTTACCCGGTCTACAACCATATCCAAAAGGAGGCGACGTTCAATGTCCATCCTCCAACGCCGACAGATCTCGCTGCCGGGCTCGTGGATTATACGCCGGGCACTGACGATGGTCCCAGCAATAACATTGGCCTTGAACAGTACTATAGCAGTACTATAACGCCGGAATATGCCCATGCATTCCTTTTGACATCTGTTTTGTCTACGGACTATGTGGATGTCGGGGGGGATGGTCCTTCGGACGACGATCTGGGGTCATTCACTACTTTTCACTACACCAGAAAGTCGAAAGATTATCGATGGAAAGCTCCGTTTCCGGCAACAAAGGCGCAATATGATCCCGGCCATTGGTGCGAACCTCGGGATGACAAAGGAAGCTATATGATAGGATCCAGGGACGAGGTCATTTTGGATAAGATTGAGTCGAAGAATTATGTTGCCCAGTTTTATACTTCTCCAAGAGCGGACGCATGTGGTTCCACAGAAATCGTGATAAATGGTATCCATGGAACTTTTCCATACGATTCACCACTTCATGCTCCGACGCCATCCTACGAACTTGATTCAATCAGGCTCTACAATAAGCATGACTTTAATATTAATGGATCGGCTGCAGTGCCGATAAAGACAGTTTTTTTCGTCTACGATTATTCCCTTTGTCAGGGAATCCCCAATACACTTACTCCAGGCAGTGGCAAACTGACCCTAAGAAAAATTTATTTTCGTTATGGTAACTCTCAAAAAAGCCTGCTCAGCCCATATCAATTCGATTACGGAAACAATCCAGATTACGACGCTGCAAGTAAGGATCGATGGGGAGACTACAAGCCGAGCGATCCTACATGTCCGAATTATGAATTTCCATTCGTAGATCAAAGTGATCCATCGAAGGATACATATGCTTCTTCCTGGTCGCTTAATAAGATAACATTGCCATCGGGTGGGGTCATTCAGGCAGAATATGAATCCAATGACTATGCCTATGTTCAGAATCAGCAGGCAATGGAGATGTTTAAGATAAATGGTATCGGATCAAGCCCTAATTTCTCCAACGGTCATCAACTCTATCGTGACAAAAACTCTCCGTATCTGTACGCCTATTTTACGAGAAGGCTGTCAGCGGAAACCGGATCTTTTGCGAAAAATTATGCTGTAAACGGCGGGTTAGTGTACTACAATTTCAATGTAAAGCTAACTGGTAAGAAAACCTCGCATGAGCAGGTCAAAGGATATAGCATCGCGGGTGTGGGGCCTTGTCCGGATGGTATACATGGGTATATACAGTTTTCAAAGGTTACACCGAAAGGCGGCGGAGCTGCGGTCAATCCGGTTACCTTTACGGCTCTCAATGTAGGTCGCTACAGCGTGCCCCAAATAATTTTCCCAGGTTCTGATCCTGATGAAAGTGACCTTGATAACATATTAGCCGGCTTGAAAGACGCCTTCGGCGAACTGGTAGGAATAGGTCGTAGCCCAATTGTTCGGCTGATTAAAAAGAATGACGCAAAGGACGTTGATTTAAATAAAAGTTACATACGGTTATTGAGTCCAGGAGGCCATAAAAAGGGAGGAGGGCAACGGGTAAAGCAATTAACTTTTAATGACTCGTGGCACGCACTCACAGGTGGCAATTCACAGGTAGCAACATACGGAAAACAGTACGACTATACTACCAACGATCCGGCACTGGGAACGGTGAGCAGCGGGGTTGCCAGCTATGAGCCGCTGATTGGAGGGGATGAAAATCCTTTCAGACAACCTATCAAATATGTTGGCGCGTCAGGCAATAACTGGCCGCCTAACGATCCGGTCGATTTGTACCAGGAAAATCCGATAGGCGAATCGCTGTTTCCGTCAGCGTCGGTCGGCTATAGTAAAGTAACAGTGAAAAGTATCAACCAAAGTGCGGGACGTTCCTCCCAGGGTGTCGACATTTATCAGTTCTATACTTCTAAGGATTTTCCGGTAGAAACGGAAGCCACAGCCCTCGGCAAAGATCCACAGCCGGAGGAACAATATGACTTATTTACTCAGAAAAATACCCTTACAGTAACACAAGGGTATGTGCTGAAGTTTAATGATATGCACGGGAAAGCACGAAGTGTCGAACACTACGTTTATGAACGACCGAGTGGTACGCTCAAGCTGATCTCCTCGCAAGTTTATAACTATCGCCAATCTGGCGGTAAACTTGATAATAGTGCGCCGTGTCTTGTTTATGCTGCAGGAGTAGGAATGGTGCCGACGACAAGACAGCTTGGGATAGAGGCCGATTATACGATTGATTCCCGTGAGAAAAAAGAGCACACGAAGAACCACACCGTAAATGGAAATTTTAATATTGCTGCGTTTGGACCTGTCGTCCTTCCTGTTGTTACTATTTTTCCCTGGAACGGCGACTATAGAAATGAGTTTAGATCAGCTACCGTTACAAAGGTCATACAGCAATATGGGATATTGGATAACGTAATTTCTAATAATGAAGGTGCCATAACCACGTTGAAAAACGAATACTTTGATCCTCAGACAGGGAATGTTGTTGTGACGTCAGTAAACAACGAGTTCCATGACAAAGAATATACAACAAACGTACCGGCCTACTGGTGCTATAACGGAATGGGACCTGCATACACCAACATTAATTATCAGTTTGACGTACGAGATTTGTATATAGACAGTAATAACGTTGGCATGTTCCCAAGCCCGGGGTATTTGAACGTAGGTGACGAAGTCCAGGCTAGTTATATATATGATAAGAGGGCTGCGGACAATCTTTTCTGGGTGATAGGCAGTGGGATGGTCGGAGACACAGCAGATTCTGCCAACAGTGGAATACATTATAGCCTAAACCATTTACCCCCGGGATTTGATACCACCATGTTCAGGCTGTTTGGTCCTGGGCCGGTATGTATGAATTATGTCATTCCGCGTTTCCCCTCGACAGGTCCCTACTGGAACCATAATGTCGTAGTTCATAACCTTCACATGCAAGTGACTAGGTCGGGACCTAGAAATATGCTAGGTGAACCTATCGAGACGTATACGTCGCTCGGAAATCCGGTTAGCGCGTTGTTAACCAGTCTCGGTAACGTAAACCTCATCAATCTGAGTGCCCGCAAATATTGCGATTCAAATACCGCCATCGACCATAAGTATGTTAATAATCCCGACTTTATCTGCCCTTATGCGATCGGAGAGCGGGGCATATTTCGAGAGATGGACGAATACGCCTATGTAGCAAACAGAAGTTATTCGGGTACGAGCGCCAGGAATTCAGGCTTATTCCGTGCATCTGATCTTTTTTGGCCCAATCCGCTGGATCCACACGGTTGCGTACACTTCCCATATAATTATCTAAAGCCTGCGTCAACGATCTCAGATGAGTGGAAGGTCAGGAAAACCATAACGAAGGTCTCACCCTTTGGCCAGGAGATTGAGAACCTGGATGCGGTTGGCAATTATTCCACTGCGCTGTTTGACTATAACCAATCGCTTCCGACAGCGGTTGCAGTTAACGCAAAACAGGGAGACATTATGTCTAACGGCTTTGAAAAATATGCAATTTTGCACCCAACGCCCTATTTGATGAATAGGTTGTACAATCCATTTGATACGTTTTTTGCAACGACAACTTTGGGAGGAAGTATCTTTTATGATATTTTCAAGCAAGTTAATCCCGGCGGGTTAAGCTCCGTTCAGGATTTCGCACACACTGGTAAGTATTCCTTACTTGTAGATGGGGCCAAGGGATCATACGCCAATGCATACTCAGTGCCATTGAATTTCGCGTATACCGGAAGGCATTCATCCAAATACAACCTTTACTATAATTATCCGGCTGACTCTTTTAAAGAAAGTAATGAATATCTGCCGTTCCAGTTGGTCCCAGGAAAAAGGTACGTTCTTTCATATTGGATCTTCGATCCAAATGCTGCGACAAATCCTACAAGTTATACCCTAAGTTCAAACTGGGGAGTAGAAATCGGCGCTTCTGTATTGCCGGTGCATAGCACCACAAATATTATTGAAAACTGGCAGCAAGTAGAATTGACATTTACCGTTCCGATAACCGCAACAAGCGCGCTATTGAACCTTCCAGCCCATTATTATGTTGATGATATAAGGATTTATCCGGCTGATGGCAATATGAAATCTTTTGTATACAGTCCTGTAAACGAAAAGCTAATGGCGACACTGGATGAAAACAATTTCGCAACATTTTATGAATACGATCAGGAAGGCAACCTTGTCAGAACGAAGAAAGAAACGGAAAGAGGGATCATGACAATCTCTGAATCAAGAAGCGGAACATCAAGACAGTAGTAAACATGAAAAATGTATTTTTTTTAGGGGTGATATTGCTCTGCACCCGCGCAAGCATTCGGTCGCAGCAAATAGCTGCGGAGCTCGACTCGGCAAAGAGTATTCTTCGCCAACTGAAAACGCTGGGAAAAGTGAGTTACAAATATTCTATCGGTATTGAATATCCCAATAAGCAGCACGATCGGATAGAAGGAACTATTTACGAAAACAATGGTTCTAAGATTTTATACAATAACTGTGATGCCTTTACGATGCTTTACAACGGCAATTGGTTCTTTAAAGCGGATCATAGGAATAAGACAGTTACTGTATTTAATCTTGATAAGACTACTGACAAGGGTAATGAAAAACGAGTAGTCGACAAAGACATTTTTTCAAACCAGATGGCCTCCCGCTTCATAGATTCAATACTAATCAAATATGCGACGCTAAAAAGCTTCAGCCGGTCTGGTGATACTGTGAACATAAATCTGGCGTTTCCGCCCAGGCTCACAGTTAAGGAATTTTCCTTTTCGTATGTTCAGCAAACAGAGCAGGTCATCAGTTTCCATGTTGAGGTTTTCCAGGCGACTGATCCCGATAACAATAACAAAGGGATAAAGCAGATTATTAATTATCAACGTATAGGCGACGAGGCTGAATCGCGTAATAGCAACACGGATAATTTCTTTGTAGTGAATAATGGGAAGCTGTTTTTAAAAAAATATAATGAGTATAAGGTAATCGCTAAACTGTAAAACCTTTATTATGGCATTAAGAATACCGCTCCTGAAACGCATTTGTACATGCTATGCGTTTTTCATAGCATTTTGTATGTCACATGCAAATGCTCAGGCTTTCAAATATAAGACAACTGAGGCCTCTGAAATTTTGCAGGCAAGCGACTTATTCACACACTCGTTGCCAGACACAATGACTGTATGGTGTAATGACTGGAATTACATAGTTAGTCATCTTGGTTCGTGGAGAAGCGATTTCAAGCTCAAAAGCAATAATGCCTTTCTGAAACTTGCTATTAATAACTATTTTCCGACAACTAAATATGCGTCGTCTTTTCCGGCCGTGTACAGAATGGTATACGACGTATATGGCTATACAGATCCGTCTGACACGGTACTCACATGGGTGCACTATTCCGAAAGTAGCGGTACGTTTGGGGGAGATACGATGACTGTGACCTATAACAATGATACGGTTAACAATCCCTATCGTGATCAGCATGTGCTTAAATTCCCCAATCTATACAAAGCAGTCATAGTTGTCAGAGACATCTTTAGCGATAGCGCCGGTTACGTAGTCCATCCGGACTTGTCAAAAGTATATAATCAAAATTTTCAGGTTGAAGGATCTATTGTTACGCAACGTTATGATCTGGATCACTATGGAATCCTTGCTACGCCTTTGACTACGGTGGCCCATCAACATGAGGACAATAACTACCTGGAAGTTTTTTGGAATTTTATTCCAGGAGATACGACGATGGTTCAGGTAACGCCTATCAGCTATGAATTGGAGTGGACGTATGCAGACGATTATGCCCGCGATCTGACAACCGGTGCAGTTACGAATTTATCCTCAAGCGACGTGCATTATGATTTCACTAACAACGCTACAAGGGTTTGGCTTGATTCAAGCCATTACAAGATACCATTGACTTATCAAAGTGGCTATGTTGTTTTCCGGGTACGCGCCGTACGACCAGATTCCGTAAATTATAAGTACCTGGTATATGGCGACTGGTCGTCGCCAATCTCAACGGGAAAGATATTAATGGCTCCGGCAAGTAGTTACTACCACTTAAGTGCGCCTTACGGGCATGATAGTCTTAACTGGAACTATACGGTATCATTTGCGGAAGAAGGAAAGTACAAACATGTAGTGAGCTTTTATGACGGCTTACTCAAAAACAGGCAGAGTGTGACGAGGTTTAGCAGTAATTTGCAAAAATTGCTTGTTACCCAGAACATCTATGACTATGAAGGGCGACCATCGATAAAAACACTTCCGGCACCAGTGAATAGCCGAGCTTTTTCATACCTGCACAACGTCGATTTGAATTCTGTAACGCACAGTCCTTACAGGGCAGACGATTTTGATACGGGGAATGTAAGCTGCCCGTCAATCCCTGTTATTTCGCCGCTTGCAACAAACGCGTTGGCAAGTGTTTATTACTCAAACCGTAATCCAGATAGCTTCGGCATTCAGAGGTATGTACCGGACGCTGAAGGATATCCACTGGTTCAGTCGATATATGAACCAGGATACAATGACCGCCTGCAATACCAGGGCGGAGCGGGACCAACATTGCAAATCGGCAATGGCAACTACATTACCAACTATTATGTAGGGTCTCAACAGCCCAATTTGAACCGGCTTTTTGGAAGCAACGCAGGATGGCACAGTTACTATACCACTACAGTCACGCGGGACCCGAACCAGCAATGGTCGATGTCAATAAAGGACTATGAAGGAAAGCAGATGGCATCGTCACTTATAGGGCCTGGCCATACCCTCAATCACGCGCTGATATCCGTTGACGTCCCCTCATCTTTTTCAATGAAAGAAGATCTTCTGTATGGCACGCCGCAAACAGTTATCGGCAATACGAAGACGGCAGATTTCGACTATTTTAATCAGGCATCCGGCACGGATACCCTGCAATTCATTTATCAATTTCTGCCGGTTCCTATCTGCTCGCATTTCTATCTTTCTGTGAAGGCACACTATCATTTTGATGTGATAGACCAATGTGGTGAGTTGGTAGCTTCTCAAGACAGCACGCTGGGAACGAATGGCATAGGTACCGTGCCACCACCCCCTTATAGCGGGCCGATTGCCACATTTTCAGCCGACGTAGAACCCTATCATGTTCATAAGGTCTTAACAGTTGATCCAGCTGATATTTCTGCAGCACTTGACGATGAAACGTTTTTCGGAGCAATCGGAAGCTGTTTCCTCACGAAAAACTATTTTATCAGGAAGTCGGTTGAAAGCAGGAAATTCCCATGTCCTGCCGATACGATGGGACCGTGTGCGAAGAAAAAATGGGAAATGATGCAGGAACTGTTCCCAAAGGCCAAGTATGGCAAATTTGATATGGTTGGCACATCAGTTATGGGTACATCTAACTCTATTTTTACGCTTTTCCACAGCGGCGGCCATGACTATTACAGGTACCAGGATACCTGCACGGTGCCTAGCCTTCCCGACACCATGACGATTGGAGGTACAACCTACATGCATTTACGAACAATGTTCGCTGATTCTTTTATTGACGCATACAACCGTGCAATTTCCCTTGGTGATTACCGCATTGCGGAGGATTTATTGCCCTTGCACCCGGAATACTGTGAGTATCGGAATTGCTTTAACGATACCTTCAAAGAGCAGTTACTCACCATTCCTGACTTTCGCATAGCGGAAAAGCTGCACCTCCTGTCACTAGACAGTATTGTTGCCAAAGACCCCGCACGCTTGTTTATGACTTATCCAAGCCCCTCTGATTCCCTTAAAACCTACCAGGGCGGGCTCGTTCGACTCGACTCCACCGTCCTGTTGCAGGCATATTGCTCCTGCAGCGATTCGGTTATGTTTACCAGCTGTTCAAAGGATATGTTCCATAGCCAGATTGCTACCAGAACACTTGTCGATGATAGGGTTAAGGACTTCTATTTCAAGCAAATCATCAATATGTACCTGGAAAACAGGCAGCGGCTTGTGGATGCATCTGTTGCCTCTGCCGGAAACACTTGTACACATTGTGCACTTGCAAGAATGACACTTATTCCGGCAGCCGTTTTCGATCCGCTTATAAGCGGCGCCGGCGTGCTTGCCCTCGACTCCACCGCATTATCTACGTTCAGCACTTTCAGTGGTACGACAAGTCTCTATTGGCTCGGCCTGCCGGCTCCTGCTCTTGTGGATAGTATGGACAGTACTATGACAGCTCTTTACGATTCTGCCTCAATCGCTTATCATACTACGGATTCAATGCTCTGCTATGGCCAGGTAGATTCGATCTTAGCAAGGCTTTCGAACTGCGTAGCTGGGAACCCGACAAATGCCGCGAATATCCGCAGTACCCTTGATAGCTTGTGCGCCGCTCACGCAATATCAAATGGCAACTACTCGCCTGAACAGATAAGATTTGCTATAACCAGGAACGGTATACCCCTGTCCGATATCTGTAATCCATATCTTGTAAGTTATCTAAGCTTCCCTCCCGCGGCCTCGCCGCCTGCACAGAATTGCAAGACAGATGCATATTATCAATCGGTGGGGAGTTTTCTAATGCGGCCTGGAGTGTTGAGTGCATTTACTTCACCGGGTACACGTTATTTAGACACACTGATAGGATTCAATTTCCCGTTTGATGTTGCTACCCGCGCACTTGGCATCACCTCGTTTTCTACTTTGACAGGGGTGCGTGCTCCAATTGGTGTATTCGCCAAATATACCACGTCTAGTAAATTGCTGACGCTATATATCTATAATGATCCGGCGGTGGCAGGAGTCTCAACTACGGATACGGTCAAGGTCTTTTTGAGAAGTCCTGTCCTGGGAAATATTTTTGCAACAACTCCCGGAACCTTTACCATTGGTGCTACATGTATCAATAAACATCCCCAGCCAAACACAATAGGTCTGATAAATCAATACAGTTTTGTGGCTAACATATCAGATAATACGGGTTCTTCAGTTATCACCTGTGATATGCTTGGCTGGGTAGACACGGTAGTAACTACCTCGCCGGCAACCAGTACCCTAGCGGCTTGCATCCCGTGCACGCAGATGAAGGAATCATACCAACGGTTCAATGACACACTGCGCTCTCTTGGCATTATTGGTTCCGACCATCCTTGTTACGACCAGATGCTACAAAGCTTTCTGAACTACGATCTTACTCAAAGCTACACCACCGATCAGTATGAGACTTTCATCGAAAGTTGTGCATTTGCAGATAGCATGAAGATGCCGTTGTATGTGGGTTATTCGACATTTACTTTCGGTGACAGCCTTGATATGGCCATATTTATAGATTCGCTCAATAGCGTAGATACAGATTATTCGTTTGATGACTGCTATCGTGACCGGTCCGGATCAACCTACACTGTCTGCGTAGATATTAACCCTATCCCAACTCCCGAACTCTGGAAGTATGTTAATTTCTTTAAGTTTTATACCGGCACTTTTACTTACAAAACGATAGACTCGCCGCTTTTATCGCTGCAGACGCCTAACGAGCTTGGGTTTATCTATTCTTCTCCGTCCTTCCCTTTTAGTCCGGCAGATTCGGGAATAATCAGCACGTCAGATAGTGTTACATTCACGCCTTCTTCAAAGGATATCTGGATATCGGACCATTTCGTCACGCAGACATTTTATGACGTTATCAGCACCGCTACGGCTAAGCCGTACCGGATATCGCGGGATGCATACAATATTTCGAGCTTCATTTATACTCATGGCACTCCGGGCGCAATATTTGTTCCCAATTATCAAAGCACTATTAACAGTGACTACTATAAGACGAAGAAGCAAGACTACCTGAAATATACATACCATCTCCAGGCCAGGCCTCCGTACGAAGTGCTTGACTCTATTCAATCGCAGTTTTTGTCGCCAAGAATAAGCTCATTTGCAACAACGCAGTCAAGTTATACCTCGGCATTCAATCCTAACGTTGTAACGGACCTGTATCTTTCAGACCCATCGGCGATGGACAGTCATTTCGACACGCTTAAAAAGATTCTGCATTTTGTGGCTGATAGCAATATTGTGAGCCCGGGACACATTTTCTTCGATACGAACAAGGTGGTTGTATTTCCTACGCCTGATTCGCCGCTTATCGCTTACCGCTGTGGCGACGGATCTTATTGGTACAGGTACTTCGGCAGTGGAGACACGATGTATAACATATATCTTGCTTTTCCCAAGTACATACCGCCATATGCACGTAGTGGCTATGTGTTTGCTGGAGTATCGGCTGTTCCTACACCTATTGTTCCTGCCCTGGGAGATACCAATAACCGGTTCTTCTTTGTATATCTGCAGAAGCTACCTGACACAAGTGTGATCACGGCTGTTGGTATGGCGACATTTGAGCTCGGTAAGAGCGAAAAATATTCTGATGTACTGCTGGGAGGGCCGGCAGTAAGCAGTTCAGTCACGCCACCGTTAGATACTTTTAATAACTGTGAAAGGAGTATCTTACATACAGCCGTAGATCAGGGGATCATTAACTACAATCACTATATGGATTCGGTGAAAGCATCTATTATAGCCATGCTCAGCAGCTACAGTATGGATTCTGTAAGAGAAGCCCTGATGCTGAGCTACCTTAATAATGAGTTTGGCTATACTTTGTACAATTACGACCGGGCATCCAATCTTATCTCTACAGTGCCGCCTATGGGCGTCAGTCCTTTGTCTGGTTCTGTGATCACTGCGATTGACACCGCACGCATGAATAATACGTCTCCCATTCCCATTACTTACGTCAAGCAAAACTCCTACAACTATAATACTGTAAATCAGGTTACGGACCAGACAACGATAAATGGCGGAAGGACGCGCTTTATATATGACAGGGCTGGCAGACTTGTGTTCTCGCAGAACGCCAACCAGGCAGCTACCGGCTATTATACGTATAACCTTTACGACCAGCAGAACAGAATTATCGAAACAGGACAGGCGGGATTAGGCTGTCCTTATTTTGCGGAACTTGTGGTAACGGGCCATCCAGGGTCCATCCCGGCCTGCGCGTATGCTTATTCTGTTACAACGACGGATACACTATTCTCTCCGGATCCGTTTTTTATTGAAAGATCTGCATTGGTTCCCTATGACAGCATTGCCGCACACATATTAAGCATGAACAGGACTGACGTTGTAAGGACGGCTTACGATACTGCGGATACGGTGCTGCAATATTATTATCACAGTCCTTTTCCTAATACCATTACTGACACGCAGGAAAACCTGAGAAAGCGGGTGGCTTGTGTAAAATACTTCGATACACTGTATGCCGCTGACGATTCGCTGGGGCACTATGTCTACGCTACACGTTACAGCTATGACCTGGAAGGGAACGTAAAGATGCTGGTTCATGATTTTACCAGGTTTAGGTCTGCACTCGGAGATAGTCTTTGGCTGCGGTTTAAGCGCGTGGATTACGACTATGATCTCATAAGCGGTAAGGTGAACATGCTTAGCTATAGCCGGGGATACCAGGACCAGTATTACCAGCATTACACTTACGATGCGGATAACAGGCTTACCAAAGTGGAGACAAGCGGAGATGGCCTTATCTGGACACAGGATGCCGCATATGCCTACTATGATCATGGTCCGCTGGGTCGCATAGACCTGGGCGACCTGCACGTGCAGGGTATTGATTACGCCTATACGATACAGGGATGGCTGAAGGCTATAAACAGCGACACGCTTAACACGGGCTTTGATATGGGTGAGGATGGGTCAGTATCCGGCCCCATAAATGCAGCTGATGCGGTAGCGCAAACGATAGACTATTTTACCAATGACTATAAGCCGATAACTGCGCATACAGTGCAGCATGTACCCAATGTGAGCCTTAGTTTGTACAATGGAAATATTTCCCGGCAGACAGTGGCTATAGATACGTTCAGGGGTTTGTACAAGCAATATATGTATGACCAGTTTAACCGAATAAAGAGCACAGACTATGCTGCAATAAATACAATAAATAAAACCATATCGGGGCTTAACGATTACCACAATAATTATGAGTATGACCTGGATGGCAATCTGACGTCGCTAGTGCGTTATGGCAACAATACGGGTAGTGGGGCGCAGATTATGGACAGTCTCGCTTACTACTATTTGGCAGCTAATAACGACAAGCTGAAGAGCGTGACTGATTGTGCACCCAATGTGTACAATAATGATATCAGGTTCTTCTGCCCCGGGGGAACTCCACCGCCCAGGTATACGTATGATGCCATAGGCAACACTACCTCAGACATTGTGAGCAACCAGGATGTTATTCAATGGAACCTCTATAACAAGGTAACCCATACGGTGAGCAATGCAGACAGCAGTGAGATGAAGTTTACTTATGATGCCATGGGGAACAGGGTGGCTAAATCGTATATTAAGATGACCCCTACGGGGAAGGTGCAAAAAGACGATTACTATGTGCACGATGCGCAAGGCAATATCCTTGCCATGTATACGGACGAGCTGGCTATTGATACCATAGGAGGTATAAGTGTGACAGACGGATACCGTCTTACAGAACATGATATTTACGGTAGTAGCAGAATAGGAGTAAGACAGTATATGCGCAATGAGGCCGTCATAGATCCTACCGGCGGACTGTACAAGCTGGAGTACCAGGATGTATTCCCGGAATCAACCCCGATGTTTGCATATCATTATACGGGGCAAAAACAATATGAGCTGACAGACCATCTTGGCAACGTACTGGCAACAGTAAGCGACCAGAGGGCGGGTGCTACCTATACGCCTATTGGCGGTGGCAGCCTTACTCCAGATAGTCCGGCAAACATTGTAACTTACAGGGCAATTGTGAACTCCGCACACGACTATTATCCATTTGGGATGTACATGCCTGGCAGAAGTTATGTAGACACGACGCCAAAGTTTTTACAATGGTTTCATCAGATTACAGATACAATCTGGGATAAAGATCATTATCACTATGGGTATAACGGGCAGATGAAGGATAATGAGATAGCAGGTTGGGGAAATCATTACAGCGCACTGTATTGGGAGTATGACCCGCGGATAGGCAGAAGGTGGAATCAAGACCCTATATCATACCCATGGGAAAGTACCTACTCCACGTTTTCCGATAATCCTATATTGTATTGTGATGTGGATGGAGATGAGCCACAAAACAAAGGCGGTGGAGGCGGTGGCGGCACCAGTGGTTCTAGCGGGAATAGCAGCGGTTCGAACGGAAGTAGCGATGGTTCGAACGGAAGCGGTGATAACTCAACTGGCAAAGATGCTAATACTCTGAAGGAGGTGACTGTAACGGCAAAACGCAAGCAAGCCCCAGCCCCGGTGCAAACCTACGGGGGAGGGTCAACTGGCGGAGGTGGTGGTGGTAGCGCCGGCAGTGGAGCTGGCAAAAAGAATGAAGTGTCATCAGAAGATATAGCTCGTTTTAAGAACCAGCAATGGGTGAACGACATGTACCATTTGAGCACTGGAAGGAATCTTACCTACGATATATTGGAAGGGCATGTGCCAAGTCAGTCGATGGATGTGAAGGCGCGGATAAATGCCACACTCAATCAATCAAGCCCTGCATTTTGGGCGGGAGCGCCTCAAACTATTGCTACTTCTTCTTTGACATTTGAGAACACTATTGAACAAGGTACTTACTCCGTTTATCAAGGGTTCAATAAGGCTGGTGAAGTTGAGTACATCGGAATCACTGGCCGAGAACCCAGCATAAGGTTTTCAGAACATCTCAGGGCGATAGGTACCGGTAAAGAACTACTACAATATCGAGTGGTTCCAGGTGCTTCAAAACTGACAAAAATGAATGCGCGAATTTTGGAACAGACGTTAATTAACCAGAAAGGTCTAAACAATTTACTAAACAAACGAAACTCAATTGCTCCTAAGTTTTGGGAAGGATTAGGGATAAAATAAAATGGCGAAGAATACTAAAATAGGAGATGTTTTCTCCGTTAGCATTGATGGCTTGTACAAGAAGTACTTCCAATATATTGTTAGTGACATCACGCAATTAAACAGCGATGTCATCAGAGTATTCAAAAATGCATACCCTCTTGATTCAAAGCCGGATTTAAACCAAGTCGTCAAGGGAGATGTAGAGTTCTACGCCCACTGTGTCACAAAGTTGGGTGTGCAATTGGGATATTGGAAAAAGGAAGGGAATATTTTAGACATAGGGAAAGTGGGGGAAATTACATTCAGGGATAGTACAGATTATGGAAAGAAGGTGGAATATTCCGACAATTGGTGGTTGTGGAAAGCAAATGAAGACCAAAGATTCGTTGGCAGGTTGTATGGGGAGAATCGCAAAGCTGAAATAGGAATTGTAATATCACCTGACAGTATAGTTCACAGAATGAAAACAGGGGAATATGATTTTGTATATCCACGAATGAATGATAACAAGATAAGCAATCAGTAAAGTGGAGCTTCTTGTAGTCGTTTACTTATACGCTCTACGTGCTCGTGCATCACGGAGCAGTGCAGCTACTTGTGTGCGTTGCGAACCTTAGCGTCTCGTATGTAGGTGTCGATGAGATCAAACAGTGTGTTGCGCTTTGCCTCGTCAAGCTGTATCACTTCCTGGAACCGTGCCAGGGTCTTTTTATCGAAGTCGCTGCCGACACCTTCACCTACCAGGTAATCGAGTGATACTTCAAGGGCATCGGCTATCTTCTTTGCAGCATCAATGGAAGGTATTGCTTTTTCGCGCTCATACTTACCAATCATTACCCTAGACACGCCACTATGCTGTGCCAGATCAGCTTGCGACCAGCCTCGTTTATCTCTTAAGCCTGCGATTATCTTGCCTGTATTCACGTCCTAATGGGTGCTTTTGGGCGTAAATATAGACCGTTTCAGGTTGTATTGGTAACTAATGGATAGATGTGCTTCCGAAAGGAGTTTGTAGACAAGAAACTATTAGATATATTTGCGTCTGATAGGAATCAAAAAGCCTGAATAATTGAATGAATAAGCTGCACATAGACACTCCCGAACAACTCACTTACGGTAATGGCCTAGTTACCCTTACCGTCCTGGGCGGCGTGAAGCTGGACGGCTTGGACAGGCTGCGGGTAACGCTTAAAATCGAACTGCCCGACAGTCCCCAGCCACCGTTACGGCATAACCTCGACCTGTATAATGACAACCAGGTGGAGAAGCTTGTGCGAAGAACAGCAGAACGCCTGGAGATCGGCACCAGCATCATAGCGGCCAGCCTTGCAGAACTTACCCAGGAGTTGGAAGTGTACCGCCTGCAACAGATAAAGGCGCAGGACACGGAAGTCGTTGCGCGACCACTCACACCAGGAGAGCAGGAAGCGGCAAAAGAACATCTACAGGCAGCGAACCTGATGCAGCAAACCGTCCAGGACTTGCAGGCAACAGGCATCCAGGGTGAGCAGGACAACAGTATGATACTGTACGTGGCCATGACCTCGCGTAAGTGCCACGACCCGCTTAGTGTTATATGCCTGGCAAAGAGCGGCATGGGCAAAAGCTACCTGATGGAGAAGGTCGCCAACTGCCTGCCTGATGAAGATAAGCGGGAGCATACGCAGTTCACAGGTAACAGCTTTTACTACTACAAGCGTGAGGAGATCAGGGGTAAAGTGTTCCTGATCGAAGATCTGGACGGAGCGCAGGAAGTATTCTTTCCTATCCGTGAACTGCAAACAAAGAAGCGCATCAGCAAGACCGTAACCATCAAAGACAAGCAAGGCCAGCTACGCACAGTAACGCTGGTAGTGGAAGGTCCTGTAAGCGTTATAGGCTGCACCACCAGGGAGAAAGTGTATGAGGATAACGCCAACCGTTCCATACTTATCTACCTGGACGGTAGCAAAGAACAGGATGCACGTATCATGCACTATCAGAAGCAACTACGCGCAGGCCAGGTAGATGATGCCAGGGAGAAAGCCACGGTGCAGAAGCTGCGAAATATGCAGCAGCAGTTACAGCCCGTGCGTATTATCAATCCATACGCGCCACTCATAGAGTTGCCCCAGGAGCTATTTAAGCCACGCAGAACGTTGCCCTTACTGTTATCCTTCATCGAGGCGATCACCTTCTACCATCAACACCAAAGGCCATTACAGGCAGAGCCAGCTACAGCAGAAGTGTATATCGAAACCACACCGCAGGATATTGAATGGGCTTTTAAGCTGCTCAAAGAAACGCTGTTCCGCAAGAGTGATGAACTAAGCGGCAGCCTGCGCGAGTTCTACGAGTGGTTACGCATCTGGGCACAGGCCGAACAGGTAGTAAAGTTCTACGCCAGCGACATACGCAAGCATCTGCGCATCCATCCGCGCACCTTGCAGCGATACCTGGCAGAGCTGGTGGAGTATGGGTATATCCGCTTCATCGGCGGCAGCAAGTATAAGAGCGGCTACCAGTACAGCATAGACCTGGCAGCACCACAAGAGCAGCTACAGGCCAACATAGACAAGCAGATCGCGGCGACCCTGGCAAAGGTGCAGGAGGCATACCAGACCAGGAGTACGACGGTGCGACAGAGTACGACAAAACGCAGGGTGTCGCACTCAAAGCAGCAACAGGCAGGCACTACGGGTTAGTGCGACAATGACCACCCAAAGCAAGGCTGATGAAGAAATTACCACTACACACGGAGCAGTACCAGCACCTGGAAAAGGGCTTTAAGGAATGGATGGATATACTCGGCTACAGTGCAGGCCATGTGTATAACACGCCGCACCTGGTGCGTGAGTTCCTTTGCTTCCTGGAGGCGAGGAATGTAAAGACTATCCAGGCCATGCAGCACCAGGATATAAAGGCGTACTACGACCACATCTGTACGAGAGCCAACCAGCGCAGGGGTGGCGGACTAAGCAGCCAGTATGTAAACATGCACCTGCAAGGGATAGAGAAGTTCCTGGAATACCTGCATCACCGAGGTATACAGCACCTGCCAGCAATGACTGTTAAGCTGCTAAAGCTGAACCGTGAGCGGATGACTGTACTCACCCAGGAAGAAGTAAAGCTACTCTTTGCGGCCACTGCACAGGATGCCATCAGTTCTAACCACCATCATTATACCCGTTTTAATGAGGCGTTGCAGGCCAGGGATAGGGCAATGCTGGTTGTGTACTACAGTTGCGGACTGCGCCGTAATGAGGGTGTGCATCTGCATGTGGATGATATAAACTTGGACACCAGGATACTCCATGTACGCAAGGGTAAGAACTATAAAGAGCGGTTTGTGCCGTTCAACAAAGCCAATGCGCAGTACTTGCAATCCTACATCTACGATCACCGTCCAGTGATGGCAACGGATAAGAAAGAAGGCCGTTTGTTCCTGTCTGTAGGAGGACGGGCAACCAATGGCGGTACACTACTGGTACGGCTACAACGGTTACAGCATCTTACAGAAGATGTAAGGCTGCAACAAAAGACCGTAGGGCTGCATACACTGCGCCACTCCATAGCTACCCATCTGTTAGCGGCAGGCATGAGCTTGGAGAAGATAGCGCAGTTCCTGGGGCATAGCAGCCTGGAGAGCACACAAATCTATACGCACCTGGTACATGAGCAGAACCTTTGAACAATATCTTACAGGCAGTGGTTTAAGCAAAAGCACGGTGAAGTGGTACAATATGTATGCGCTTGACTTCATCGCCTGGCTCGACCAGCAGAACACAGACGCGGACAACGCGACCGCAGGAGATATTACTGCTTGGCTGAACCACTTAAAGAAGCGAGGCCTTACCAACATCAGCAGGCGCAACCAGCTAATAGCAGTAAGGCAGTACATGGCCTGGCGGGTATCTGTAGAGGGACGGAAGGACAATCCAGCGCAGCACATCAAACTACGAGGCATCAAGAGCAGGAAGCTGTACCCATTGTTTACCGTGCAGGAACTTGAAGCGATCTATCATAATTACACAGTCCCGCCCCAGGAACCAGCCAGTAAATGGGTAACAGGCAAGCGCATCAATCATTACACGGTATCGCGGCTCACCAGGCAGCGTAATAAAGCGATCCTGGGACTGATGATCTGGCAGGGGCTTACTACACCTGAAATCTCTGCGCTTACCTTAGTAGACCTTAAACTGCGTGAGGGCGTTATCTTCATCGCAGGTAGCAGGAGCAGCAATGAGCGCACTTTAGAGCTACGGCCAGCCCAGGTAATGGAGCTGATGGAGTACCAGCTACAGACCAGGCAGCAGCTATTACAGTACCTGCTTGGAACCACAAACAAGCTGTTCTTACCCAGCCCAGCATCAGGCCAGGCACAGATAAAGAACCTGGACACGGTGAACGTATGGAAGCGGCTAAGCCAGGACTTAAGAGAGCAGTCGCCGAAGTTTATCAACTTCCTGCAGGTGCGCAGTAGCGTTATTACTCATTGGCTGAAGGTGCACAACCTGCGGCAGGTGCAGTACATGGCAGGCCACAAGTACGTAAGCAGCACCGAGGCTTACCAGGTGAACAACATCGAGGAGTTGCAGGACGACATCAACAAGTATCATCCGATAGGCTGATCTTTTTCGGGAGTTGTGGGGCTTATGATAAACCAAAGAGCGGGTCGCTGGACCATCAGATTGTGGTTCTGGGGGTCGCTGGTTCTCAACCAGGGCTAGGAAGTTGTTGCGCGAAGCGCATGTGCTATGGTAATAGACTGGGGTAAGATAAATAAGTCTACACCCACCCACCAGGACTGTGTAGACTACTATCCTTACCAGGTACGTGCTACGTATAATGAGCTGTAGGCTGCCAGCAGGAGTATAAGTCTGTAGAAACCTTGCGGGCATTTAAAAGTGCTTTTAAACATCGACAATCATGAAGTCCCAGGAGGTGAACCCTGGGGCATGACTATCTGATCTCGGTCTGTCGGTGCAGTTCGATATGCCATCCTGATCTTATTGGCGGGGAACCCTTATCAGCGGTTGTCTAAAACAGAAAACCCAGTTCATCGGTAGTAGTATGAACTGGGTAAAGCCCCATGCAGGGCAATGTCTTGCGTCTTGTTGTACTACCTCAAAGAACTGATGCAAAGGTACGAAGACTTCTTGACATAGCCAAATAAATGTTCATGGATAATGCTATATTGTGCGGAACTTTTTGGCAGCGCATGCGTGAAAGGAGACCACATCAGCAGAGGCTATTTACAGACAAAATGCGCCCTGCCATCTCTGGGAGAGCCCAGGTATAATATATAGCATAAGCCAGCCCCTATAAGCCCAATATCAACCGTGCGTGTGTAACATGAACCTACATCATAAAGATACCCCCGCCTCGCTCCAGGAGTTGCCAGCTATCGCCCTTCGTTCCTGGTTAAGTACCTTCTTTATGTTAGTAAACCAGGCTTCAGTAACTCCGATGTTACAGTAGTAGTAATCCATCAGCAGCAGTAACTCCGATCAGGCAGGTTCATAGGTGTGCAGTCCTGCGAGGCCGATGCACAATCCCCACGCTTCCGCAGTCTGCACTTCCGCTGGCTACTGCATGCCGTGTCTCCCTCGCTTATGCAAGCATGCCCGTACACGTCCTGCGCCAGCTCCTTTTATCGTTTGTCCGCCCCCATGCCACTTCGTTCGTGTCGCAGTCCTTCGCAGGGCAGGAATGAGCATCAAGAAGCGATTGTAGGGCAGTTCCATCTACAGGCTTCCTGGTGGAGGTCGGGCTGCTTCCGTACTGCTTCTCACTCCGTCATGGCGGCCTACGCGCATAAACTATGGTATCTAATAATGGGCTCGTGCTCGTGATAGCTGCGCTATGCACAAGGCCAGGCCGCAGCCATCCCCTAGCACCACACAGCAAGAGTAGCTCCATTCACCCAGGTATATTGCCACCACACGCTGCCCAGAGTAATACACTTGGGCTCAGTCGCTACACTTGCTCCCTGCCAGCGCTGCCACCAATGGAATAGTTTATCGCCATCGGCACAGGGGGCGGGAAAGAGAAGGTAAGCAGAGAACAAGCTGCCGCGCACACCAGCAGCAGGAACTCTACCAGGCGTAAGTACATGCTTGGCGCATACGTATTGATGAACGATGTACACAGAACAGCGCGCAGAGCCAGCATAACATCATTCATCAATTCGTATGTCAGTTCCTGGGGGAGGATATAATAAAAGTTGTATCTTGGTAGTGGAGAGTGCTTAAAGAGCGTAGTTCTTTGAAATGAAAATCTGTATAGGCTGGCTCGAGGAGTGCTGTAAAAAGTGCGTAAGATCATTATCATTATGGGTACAACGGGCAGATGAAGGATAATGATTGGGCAGGTCATGGCAATCATTATGATTACGGTTTTAGGAGTTATGACCCTAGAATTGGAAGATTTTTAAGTAATGATCCGTTAACTTCATTTTATCCATGGAATAGTCCTTACAACTATGCAGAAGACCGACCTATTGACGGAATGGATGTAGAAGGAAGAGAATGGCAAAGTCCTGAAATCTATGCGAGAAAACATTGGTATGGCAGAGCAATTGCTTTTTCGGTTGATGCTCTACAAGCTGCCGGATTGGCTACGGTGCAAACCTTAGCCTTCTTTACCCAAGTATGGGAGCATGGTAATCATAATCCTAATGCGATGTCCTTACATGAAATTGGGAACACAATTGTTGGTGGGCCGCTTCAGGTTACAAATAACCTCATAAAGGATCCAGGGAATGGTGCAAACTGGGGGGCATTTGCTGTTATGGCTGTAGGCGGTAAAATGGCCAAGGACGCAGGAGTAGGCTTTGACGCGTTAGTCGGTAAAAGAGTGGCTCTGGCGTCAGCATTTTATGAGAAATCTGGAGTTACAGACCCGGCCAAAGCAAGCTCTCACATGGATGGGATAGACTTTAATAAGCCGGTACAGACAGTCACTCTGAAAGCCGGTACTATTGTTCAACAATGGGTAGGCAGGGAAATAGGAAACTATTTTACAACATTGGAAAATGGTGCCGCTCATAATTTAGGAATAAAAGACTATTCAGCTCGAACGCTGACGCAGTTTAAGCTATCAAAAGACATACAAGTCTTAAAAAGTACTGCTGCTGATTACAAGGGCAATCAAGGCGGTGCTACACAATTTTTCAGCAAGGAAATAAAAGACAATTCGACAAACTCGGGTGGCAATGGAGGCCCGGATCAGCAGACAAAAGATGATTTATATAAAATGGATCATGGGCACAGCACTCGCGGTCAATAGTAGGATTATGGATATCAAAGAACTGCTTAATCTAATAGATGTGGCGCTAGCCCAATCAAATGAATACACCGTAGAGTACTATGGAGGTAATAAACGGTTTCTTGCGGACACGGAAAAAGTCTTAAATCTATTGAGAGCAGAGTTGGAGGAGCATCCAAATAACATTAATGAACGAGTGCTGCGCGCTATGCATGATGTGGGTGTAAGTGCTGTGAAAGAATATGATCCAAGTAATTTCTCCGACACAATTGGAGAAATCATTTCAATTCTCTATCATAATATTGAGATATATAAGAAGCTAGAGCCATTGAGAATGGATTTTGGGAAGCAATATCCAATATGATTATAGAGTTCGGGTACTTTCAACAACAAAATAAAGTATGGCAATAACAGGTAGCTACGACTGCCTGTTATTGTTTTAGGCATGCACTCTACGTGCTCGTGCATCATGCAGCAGTGCATCAAGTTAGTGATTATGTGCCTGCGATCAACTTCGGGCAGTGCGTGGCATAAATGGGTAAACTTTACCCACATTGTATAGTGTTACAGGCACACAATGCGCACTATGCGCGTTACCCTTCTTTTTTTTCTTCAAAAAAGAAGCAAAAAAAACCGATAAGGTTTATAGGGGTAGTACATGAAAGTGTATCTATTAAGCTAATCCAGCATAAGTTAATACAGGAGAGACATACGGCATGGTTCGTTTCAAAATCGTTTCAATGAAAACAGTATGAAGAACGGCCATAATTACCTAGGGTCATGTCTGCAATCCATTATACCGGGCAGAAACAATATGAACTGACAGACCATCTTGGCAACATACTGCAACAGTAAGCGACCAGAGGGCGGGTGCTACCTATACGCTTATTGGCGGTGGCAGCCTTACTCCTGATAGTCCGGCAAACATTGTAACTTACAGGGCAATTGTGAACTCCGCACACGACTATTATCCATTTGGGATGTACATGCCGGGCAGAAGCTATGCAGACACGACGCCAAAGTTTTTACAATGGTTTCATCAGATTTTAGATACAATCTGGGATAAGGATCATTATCGCTATGGGTACAACGGTAAATACAAGGATAATGAGTGGGCAGGACCGGGAAACCATTATGATTATGGAGCGCGAAGTTATGACCCGAGGATTGGAAGGTTTATTAGTGTAGATCCGCTTAACGTGCATTTTCCACGACTAACACCGTATCAACTTGCATCAAATCGATGCATTGACGGAATAGACCTTGATGGTCTAGAATACGCAACCTATCGAATTACGATCAACAAAAAAACAAGAACGGTTCTTCACATTTCTCCACCGGTGCTTGACTATGAGCTGAAGAATAATGGGACTAAGGGTCCAGGTATTCAATATGATATTTATGGTGAAAATGCGGAGCCATTGGAAACAAAGTTTATCGAGAACTATTATGGGATTTACTTAGGTCCAAATAATCCTCAATTGCCTGAAGAGGGTAAAAGTATTGATAGAAGATGGGATGACATTTATGCATTGGCACCGATAAATGAAATTGATGGGATAGCAAAACGACACGATTTAGATTTCAGAGATATAGGATTGCACGGCCTTACCGGTGTACTAGATGATAAAAGTTCATTGGCAAATCTTGATTACATAGATAGAGCAAATAATTTGCTAGTAAAATATCACCAAGGAGGAATTGATGCAGTCACAGGCAAGAAAATTACGTCTGAGGCAGCAACCGCTGCCAAATGGAGTGTTATAGGATTTAAATACGCCGAAGAGAGTAAGGAGCATGATAACCCCAAATATCACAGTAGGATTTCGAGCGAAAAGAAAATGAGAGGACAAGCTCATGGAGGAAATAGAGAATCTCACGATAATTTTACCGAGGGAACTTACAACGCTTCTCGCAACGCTTCTTCAGATAATAATATTAAATCCGAGGCTGCAAAAGATCAGCGGCCTTAAAATAATTAGCTATGCATCCGATACTTAAAAAAGGGATCAGTCTCATATTTGTTTCTTCCATTTCGATTTTGCTTGTGATCATAGGCTGTGATCCTGTCGGCGGCATTGGTAAAATAATTGGATATAGATATCCGGTGTCTAAGAAAGAACTAAACAATTATATAACCCCTGCCATCTCCTCTAACCCAAATATTCGACGAGACAGTACCAAGGAGGATATCGCCATGCGAGAATATAATGATGGCGACAGATTTTACACAATTTACGTAACAAAAGATAATAGGGTTTATGAGTTTACTTTTGGATTTATTGGGTCGAAAGAATATTTGCAATATTCAGACACATCTGAAATTGGAATTATTTACGCTCGAGAAGGGGATAAAGGAGGAAGTCAGGGGGCGGGTGATTTTACTTGGCATCGTGTGTTAAAACATAAACTTATCAAAATATTCGAAGATGAATTCCTTAAAAACCTAGATTCGTTAGTGGGGAAACATCCAGTGAAGATGCCTAGTAGTTGACGGCACTAGAAGGATATTATGGAGACACTAAAATGGATAGAAAAGTGGTACTTGTCTCATTGCGATGGGGACTGGGAGCATCAGTATGGCTTTGAAATAACAACAATAGATAATCCAGGGTGGATGATCAAAGTTGATTTAAGGGAGACTGAACTTGAGAATTTAGCGATTGAACATACCTTGACTGGAAAGAGTGAAAATGACTGGTACGCCTTCTCTATAAAAGACCATCTTTTTAACGCTACAGGAGACCCCAGCAAGCTACAGTTCTTATTGGAATTGTTCAGGAAAGTTGTTGAGGAAAACAGTAAGTGATATACACGCAGCATTGATGAATAATAACAGGTAGCTACGGCTGCCTGTGGTTGTTTTACTTATGGGCATTGCGCACTTTAGCGTCTCGTATATAGGTGTCTATAAGATTAAACAGGATATTCTTTGTAGCATCATCTAGGGCCGCGATCTCTTCCAGACGCTTGATGGTGTCCTTACCATAAGCGGCATGCTTACCCTCGCCCAGCAGATAGTTATTGAAGCAAATAAAATAACTCAACGAACAAATCTACCGCATAGTTATGTCATGTCATTAGTCAATCAAGAAAAGGTAGCTTTAAAATTATATGATAAGGATGGTAATAGAACTTATTGTGGTGTGACAACAATCGGCGTTGGGCATGTTGTTCACTTGGGCGCAATTGATCTGAAAAATTAGAGTACGCTTTGGAGGCCTTGACATCACGCAGCTATGCATCTACTGTAGTCATTGTGTGCCTGCAGTCAGCATCCAGTAGTTTTTGTATCTCCAGCACCTTACTAAGGGATTGTAACGTCCACTTGATTACCGGTAAGTCCAGTCAACTAGTCTAGCCTACGCCGAGAAACGACGATTTGCAGCTGTTTCCAAGGCGGCCGTTACATTCAGTTCATGCCCGCCGATGGGTATAAGAAACGTGGATTTATTACAACCTATTCAATAATAATCCTAATAAAAAGTGAGCGCCCCACCGTTTTTCACGGTTGGGCGCTTCCGCTCATTGAATGGCATTAATTGAGCATGCTACCTCCGTGCTTAAAAATTTGTTCGCATAGTTTGAATGCTGTCTGCGAGCGAAGCAGGCCTGTGCCAAACATTATAAATTCGAGCTTGTCATCTTTATGTTTGTATTGCTTCACATTCTGAAAGTATCCGGTAATCGCATTGTAAGCTCCAAACAATGTTCCCTTGGTGGTTTCTGTCTGCTGAGTTGGGCTGGTCATTGCATATACAAAAGCGTTGTCGCAAACATTCCTGAACACAGTCGAAAGCTGATCATCTGCTCCTCTTCGGATATTCTCTAATACTTCCTTGCTTGGTGCCATTGCTTCCTGTATCAGTCTCATTACTTGCTTGTCCGTTATTTTGACTTTGGTCCACTCATTGAAAATGACTTCCAATTGCGTAGACAGCGTACTAGAGATACCCATAATCTTATGCGCTTGCTTCAAACGTTCTTGGGCGCTCTCGGTGTGGCGTATCTTAACCACATTAGAGCAGTTGTTTAGCGCCATACTCAGGGTATTGACACAAACAACGCGGATGGGCGTAAAGGCAGCCGTAATGCTGCCAGAGCCGTCATGGGAGGTAGTCAGAAATATGTATTTTTCTATAAGGTCGTCAGAGCCGACCTTGATATAGTCCGGGAGCTTGGCGGTAATAAATATGCGCTCTCCGTTGCCTAGTGCTCCTGCAGTCTCGTATAAGATGCCATCGCCACCAACAATGGAATCGAAGAAAGTGAATGCATCGGTATTCTGTACGATACGGTAATCTTTGCCTACCATACCTAATACCTGATCGGTATCGGTTCTTACTGTGGCGAAGTAACCGGGTACTTCAATCTCCGGTATTACTATATCTGCGTCCGGATCGGCCTTAAAGTTCGGAGTACCGTAGGTAAAAATGGGCCGTTTTTCTACGGTATAGTTAAGCCCTGCGAACTCCAATGCTTCCTTGCTGGCAGGATAATCTTTAACTATCTGTCCTAATCCATGCCACGCCTTTTCCTGTACGCTGAAAAAGCTGTGTTGCCCTGTTTTGTCGTTGAAATTGATCTGATGTGCCATATGCTGTTCTATTTTGTTTGGTTACGAAATGATTGTTTAAAATGGTAGATCGTCTTTGGTTGCATTTCCTGCGGGTGTCCCTTCCGATGCAGCCGGAATAGAAGTTGTGTGTTTCTTGCCGCCTTTTGCAATGATCTTGATTGCGTTTACGTGAAAAGCGAGGTTCGCATGGTTTTCACCATCCTTGCCCTTGTACTGGTTGAGGTATACGCGGCCGGTTACCGTCACTATTGAGCCTTTCAGTAGGTTGTCGGCTAACTTCGTACTGAGCCAGTATGAACAGTTGAAATACTCTTCAAACTCTTTGGCTTCACCGTCCTTAGGCTTGAAATAGTCATTCACTACCACGGTAAAGCTGACTACTTCTTTTTGGCTCTTCGTTTTCCTGACTTCTGCGTCTGCGGTTAATCTTCCTGTGATTTCCATACTTGTGTTTTTTATTGTTAAACAATTGGGTTACTGATCAGTTGAATAGGGCGAACTGGTTTTCAACCTGCCGGGCAAGTGGCTTGTCTCGGTTTAACTTGCGAGTGAGGTACTGCACGGTAATATCCTCGCAGTTGAATATCGCCCAAGCCATTTCTAAGGCTTTGGAGCGCGTCTTGTCTTTCGTCCGCTGTATGCGCCAGCTTGCGCTCATGATGCGGGACAGTCTTATTGTGTCGTGTGCCATAGTCTATGCCTTTTAAGGTTAAGAATCATTTTCGGCTTCGCCTCGAAAGCTGCTGACCGATAGCGACTAGTAATAGGGACTGTGGAGGAAAGGAGCAGGGTTTTGCAGAAGAAAATACGACCTCAATGGATGCGGTTCAAAAGCGGTAGAGTGTGGAGATTTTGTTGTGCAAATTCACAAACGACGCGCATGCAGAGTGCTGACCTTGTGCTTTATGGAACGGGCCGATACCTTTGCTGTCGGGGAGCATGTAGGGTAACTTAACGTTAGAGTAGATTTTATTATCTAATTTTTTATATTTGAGAATAAAACGCCGCCATGAAAAAACTGATCATAATAATGTTGCTGCTGATCGCTGTATCTGCAAAATGCCAAACTGACAACAACACAATCGTTCGTAGCTTTCACCAAGGAGCCGCGAACAATTGCGCAAGTATTGCAATTATCAAAGCAGCGATGCTAAGATTTGGTTACGATAAAATGTACACCTACAAGAAACAAGGCAGTACTTATCAAATCACACTTCGGGATGGTACCATCTTGAATGTTACTGAATCAGAATATGCGGAAGCAAAAAAAGCGGCGAAATTTATTCTCGAAGGAAGTGAAGCTGATGTTGAGAGTAGCGGACTATTCTACGCCTATCTATCATACTCTATAATTGCGAAGTATATTCAAAACAATGGGTATTGGGGCTGTGACGAGGAAGGGAATCCACACTTTCCGCCAAAAAAGGACTACAAACACGCTCTTGATTTTATAACGAACACAAGTTTTTGTACCGACAATTGTTATAGGTTATTAGGGCTGAAAATAAAAGGGTCAAAAATCTATGACTATACGTCTGATATTAGTTTGCGTGATAAGGGCACTATAATATATTCTCAGCACCATGCTGTTGTCGTTGACAACAGTAAGCTAGATTGTTTTGGCAATTGGCTCGACGTTGCTCCTGAAGTTTGTGGTCAACTCTTTAAATGGTATATCATTTTGGATAATTGATAAAGAGCATTTTTAAGGAATTTATTTCAGCCGCTCTGGAATATCTTCTTTTGGGATATTCGCCAATATATATCCTACTGCATCTTTACTTACGTCGCGGGCAAATGAACCAAATATTCGCATGCAACGGTACACAAAGTTATCTATGACGATCTTTGGTTCACTGGTTATTTGCACCTCGTAGCTGCCTTTGTTCCTAATGAATATCCCTGGTGTCTTTTCAACTATCTGCCAAGCCAATGAGCCAATGATGTTTCCTTGTTCCTCTACGATTCGGGAGAGTATTTTGTTGTAAATCTGTACATCGGTAACCATACCTATTTACTCTAAATCCGGTAACATTCGCCGGACCCCGCCCATGATCAATAATGAAAATGCCATTAAGGAGTAAGAAATGAAATACAGAAAGTCATTTATACCACCAACATGCCATGTGCCTGCATTTGCCTGATATAAGAAAGTGAAATCGGAGATATACTGAAATGTCAACGCAATAAGGAGCAGTAGTAACGGATATTTCATTGCGCCTAGGCTATAATTCAATGAAGTAAGGTATGCAACAAGCACAATGGAGATATAAACAGCCTGACCAAGCGGATACGCAAAATCTAGGAATATCTTAATCGGCTGCGGCCAATCAAATACATAGCCATACAGGAAAAATACATAACATGAAATTAGGAGAATGACCGGAACAACAACTGCAATAAGTTTCTTTCGGTAAGATCGGATTGTGAATTGGAATCCGCTTGCTTTGAGAATAGTAAATGCACCTATGATATAGACAATTACGCTGCCCATAAATCCAATATCTCCAAGTGACGGATATGGAATGACAGCATTCTGAAAGAAATTGTAGTAGCTATAAACGCTTTGGCCAAATGATTGCAAAAACAGGCCGATTGAGAACCATGTAACGGCGCGGCCGGGCAGACTTTTATATCCATCCCATTTCTTCGCTGCCAAAAGACCGACGACAGCACCGAAAATAGCGACTATTTGATATGCTGCTCCCCAGGCTTGCAATGGATAGTCACTTGTATCTATAGTTGCTATATGGATATATTCATACCATCCAGCGATGGCAAAAACCAGAAATTCTAAAATTGCGTACAGCAATTTGTCCTTCCGCCACAGTGCTTGCAAACGTTCTTTCATCTTCCCATATTATACCCCTCGAAAAGCTAGTTATGCAAGGTAAAAGCTCCCGCAGCTGAGCGCTAGCCCCAAATCAGTTGCAGTACTTAATTCGGGGACGGACGTGAATTTCCACATTGCAGCGCTAATTGACTATTGACGTAGCGGATATTGCCAACCAAGAAGCTAGATGTCAATGTGCGATATTTGATGAACCCCTAAAGTTGTTAAGAATATTATCCTGTCCCTTTCCTTTTGTCTCTTGGAATTTATCATCCACAGTAAAGACAACGGTAGCTATTGCGCAAGCTAGCTTGGAAAAACAAACCCAAACAGGTCCTCTGTTAAAATAAGAACCTAGTATAAATACGGGTTCTTTCTTTAAAATTTGCTTGACTGCAAAGTTTACGATGACCTTTACTATTTTAGAGATGAATTCATAATGGTATCTCGACATAAAGGACTAAGACATTTGAGTAAGTTGTTGATATTTATCGTGTCAATTCTGGGCTACCGCATTTGTTTTGCCCAAACTCAGCCAGATATTTCTTCAATCAAAAAATACATGTTGAAGGCAAGAGGTATAGCTGGTCCAGATAGTGCTATTCGGCTGTATAAGGAAGTCATACAAATGTCGCTGGCGTTACATTGGGAAGACTCCATTTTTACAGCATATTGCAAGCTGGCCGAACGTTATGCTCAGAACAGCGAGTATGAAAAGGGTCTCGAATGCATCAGGCAGGCAGCTCCTTTTTGCCGTTCAGCCCTCGATAGCGTGCTGTTCTTCAGCAGAATCGGGGGTAATTGCCTTTTTATGGGAGATTACGTACAGGCTTCTCAAAACTACCACATGGCATTGGAGCATATAAGGGAAACGAAAGAGTTTTTGCCACGACGTGCCTCTATAAATGTCAATCTGGGATTCGTGGCAATGCGTACCAGGGAAAACGAAAAGGCTCTTGATTATTTCACGAAAGCAGAAATAATAGCGCGGAATGAGAAACTGAACAACGTGCTTGCCACAGTATTGATCGATAAAGGCGAACTATTAATTGAACTAAATCGAACAGATAGCGCCCGGCATTGCTTTACCGAATTAATGATCATCGGCGAGCACACGGGGCGGCCAGATTATATCGCATATGCACATGAAGGATTGGGAATCATGTCTATTAACACTGAACAGTACCAGAATGCTACTGAGCATCTTCAGCAAGCAATTGAGATCGCTAAAAAAAATGGCAATGAAAACATAGTTATAGACGCCTCCTATCATCTTGGCGATGCTCTCTATCACCTTGGCAATTTTAAAGACGCAGAACAAGTGCTATTGTTTGCCCTAAAGGAGGCTGGCATACGAAAGATGAAGGAAAAAACAGTCAACGGTTATACGACGCTCATTAAGATATACAAAACGACTAAACAATATAAAAAGGCTATCGGCTATATGGATAGTCTGGCAACGCTTAAAGACTCGTTAGTAAACTCCGAAAAAATGAGAGTGATACATGAAATCGACACAAAATATAATATTGCTGAAAAAGACCGTCTGCTTGCAAGAAGCAACCTGCAGATAGCAGAGCAAAAAAGTAATATAGCGCGAAAGAATATGTGGATGCTAAGTATTGGTTCAGGTGTGCTGCTGTTGTTTGTCGTTGCGATAGCTATTTACAGAAATTCGATACACAAAATAAAAGTTTTGGAACAAGAAAATAAGATAGGGACGCTAAAGGCTGCAGTGGAAGGTCAGGACAGTGAGCGTGCACGGATAGCGCGTGAACTGCATGATGGAATCGGAGGTATGCTTAGCGCGGCAACGATGCGTTTCAGTGCTGTTGAAATGGGCACTTTTGGTATAGAGCAACGCGACGCCTACTTACATGCAATGACCTTATTAGATGGAATTGGCAATGAATTAAGGCAAGCGGCTCATAATTTGATGCCCGATCAGTTGCTACAACAAAATCTGCCGGAGGCGTTACAAACATACTGCAGGAATATCCAAAGCGAAGCCATAGACATTAGTTTTCAGTCATACGGCGATCTGTCGATTCTGAATGAGGGGTTAAAATTGAACGTTTACAGGATAGTGCAGGAATTGCTAAATAATATCTGCCACCACGCGAACGCAACCAGGGTGTTAGTGCAGCTGCAGCGGGTTGATGCCATTCTCGTGATTACAGTTGAAGATAATGGGATTGGATTTGACCCGACAGAGGCGCATACTGGCATTGGATTAAATAACATTCGTTCCCGAGTAAAAATATTTGACGGACGTATGGTAATTGACTCACAGAAAGCCAAGGGCACTACAATATTTATCGAGTTTGACGTTTAACGGAGATGGAAGCAAAAATAAAACTAGCGATCGCAGACGACCATCCGTTGGTAATCGACGGGTTGCACTATATCCTGACGAATGTCAATGATATAAAAATTGTGGGTACATATTCGAACGGCACCGAGATGCTGGCTGGCCTAACGATCCTTCAGCCAGATGTGTTACTTCTGGATATTAAAATGCCAGGCCGGACAGGAGATGAATTGATTGATGTAATAAGATCGGGTTTTCCAGGCATAAAAATACTAGCTCTTACCAACCAAGATAATGTCTTTTATATTAAAACGATGCTTAGGAAAGGCGCCTTGGGTTACGTTCTTAAAACAACAAGAAAGGACATTTTACTGGATGCAATTCGTACTGTAGCAAATGGATCCCCGTATATTGAGACATCACTGGCGGAAAAGATACACAAGGATTCGCTAGAGGCAAAAAAACGCTTGTCCGCCATCCCGGAACTATCGAGGCGAGAACATGAGGTTCTCAATTATATTGCTCGGGATTTTACAAGCAAACAAATTGCTGAAGCACTCTTTATCAGCAAGCGAACTGTCGACTTCCACAGGCAGAATCTCATAGTGAAATTGGGAGTAAAAAATGTAGGTGCGCTTGTAAAACGAGGTATACAGTTAGGTTTAATCAACTAGTTTAAAGACCGAGTACTGATGTCGCACAAAATTTCGCTATTTGAATATATTTTGATTTCTCAAGTATGGCCGCAGTCCAATCTTAATGGGTGCGAACGCTCTTAATTGGCTCGAAAAAATTACATTATTCTGCACTCTTCAATTATAATACGGAGTTGCTTCAATTGCCTCGTAATAAGATAATGTAAGTTTTTTAGTTCTACTGATCCAAGCCAACCGAAGAAATGAAAAACTGGTACATGTACCAGTTTTTAAGGTTGTCTCAACGAGTACATTTGTTTTACATTCTTTCTTCACTTAAAAAACCATCACAGTTATGAAACGATCTATCGTAGCAAAAATGCTACTGCTCGTCGGGATTTGGTCTGGCAATATTTTAGATGCAATAGCTCAGCCAACTATCAGCTCCATAAGTGCAAGTCATGCGGATCCCGCCACTTCTCTTTCCATTATGGGTGCGAACTTTAATTCTACTTCGGCCAATAACATTGTTTACTTTGGTGCGACGCGGGCAACGGTGACAGCTGCCACCACTACAAGCTTAACAGTTACTGTGCCTTATGGAGCATTATTCTCGCCGGTAACTGTCAGTGATGCCACAACAAATCTTTCGGGATATTCGCTATACCCGTTTTTGCCTTCTTACAACAATAGTGCCGGTACAGTAGGCTTTGACGGGAGGCTTGATTTAACATCCGGAAACTATACGATAAACGTGGCCATTGGCGATCTGGACGGTGATGGCAAGCCCGACATGGTGGTTGCCAATTATAATGATGCCACAATTTCGATTTATCGTAATAACAGCGCAACAGGTTCTTTGAACTCGGCTTCATTTCCTTCTAAAGTGGACTTTTCAGTTGGAAGTCGGCCTTACTGTGTTGCATTGGGAGATATTGATGGCGATGGCAAACTGGATATTTCCGTTGTCAGTGAATGGTCGGATATGCTGTCAGTATTTCCGAATACTACCACTACAGTAGGTTCGATAACCTTAGGTACAAGAGTGGATCTTTCCACTGCCAACCTGCCAACCGGTGTCACGGTAAATGACTTTGACATGGATGGAAAACCAGACATTGCTGTCGCGAATTGGAACGGAAATTCAGTATATGTGTATCGCGGTACCGGTAGTTTTACCTTTGCCAGCCCTGTAATTCTTGCGGTTGGTACGTCAGGAAGTAAAAAACCTGTAAGTATCACCAGTGGAGACGTGGATGGCGACGGTTGGCCTGATATAGTAACTTGCAATCATGTAGACAGTTCGATATCCATATTTCATAATGCAACATCCAGCGGCACTTTCGGTTTTTCCAGTAGCGCCGATATACGAACTACAGTCGATAATCTTCCCTATAGCGTCACACTTGCAGATTTCGATGGGGATGGCAAATTGGATATTGCGGTTGCCAACGGGACGACGGCTAACTCTTTTAGTGTGTTTCCGAATACTACAACAGGTGGTTCAATAGCATTCGGCCCCAGAAATGATATCTCTGCAGGCAATTTGCCGATCTATCTGGCCGTTGGTGATCTGGACGGTGATGGCAAGCCGGATGTTGTCGTCGCGAGTAAGGGCACAACTTCCGGGCGCTTTGCACTATCTGCGTTCCTGAATAATTCTGGTACAGGCATATCGTTTACTCCGGGAGTTAATTACAGCATGGGAGGCAGGCATTCTGCCTGCGTAGCAATTGGCGATCTCGATGGTGATGGCAGGCCAGATATAATCGCAGGAACCGATGTGGATACGATTTCAATATTCAAAAACGATACATTGACCGCTATCGGCGGCACAATGACCGTTTGCGTGGGGGGATCTACGCTATTAACAGAAAGCCTGGGTGGAGGAACGTGGTCAAGCAGCAATTCGTCAGTGGCCACTGTAGGATCCTCGACAGGAGTTGTTACCGGTATATCCGCCGGAATAGTAACTATTAGTTATACGGTATTTGGTGGATCTGTTACCACGACGGTTACGGTAACCCCATTCCCGTCAGCCATTACCGGTACTATGGCGACATGTGTGGGAGCTTCGGTAACGCTAAACAACGCGACCTCAGGTGGCACATGGACCAGTAGCAATACTTCTATCGCAACAGTAGGCTCCGCCACGGGTATTGTTTCGGGAGTAGCTGCAGGGAGTGCAACCATTAGTTATACGTTATCAAGCGGCTGTACGACCTCAATTGTTTTTACTGTTGTAAGCACGCCGCCAGCTATTATAGGTGACCCACATGTTTGTATAGGATCTACTGCAACATTCAGCGATGTAGCAGGTCCAGGCACATGGAGCAGTAGCAATACGAGCATTGCTACAGTTGGTTCGACTACAGGCCAAGTCACCGGCGTTGCTGTGGGTACTGCAAACATTTCTTACACTCTTTCATGTGGGACGGTAATTATGACGGTTACTGTAGGCCTCTTTCCTCCTGTAATTTCGTCTCTTAGTCTTTTACAACAAATACCAGGAAATTCTGTTGTAATTACCGGTTCTGGATTCAATAGCACAGCATCAAATAATATTGTTTATTTCGGCGCTACACAGGCCACAGTAACTGCGGTTTCAACATCTTCTTTAACGGTTACAGTTCCCGTAGAATCGACCTACATGCCTGTAACTGTCGATAATCTGGGCTGTCTTTTGATAGGATATTCACAATATCCATTCCTGCCGGAATTTGACAACAGTGCATTTGCACCCGGCACCGTTAACTTCGAGCCCAAGTTTGACTTTGCAACCGGCACCGGGACGAGCACGCCCTGGGGAGTGGCGATAGGAGATATCGATGGAGATGGCTATGCAGACCTGGCGGTGGTGAACAGCGGTTCAAATACTGTCTCGGTCTATCGAAACCTGGGAGTCAGCGGTCCGATCACATCTTCTTCATTTGCTGCTAAGGTGGACTTTACAACGGGTACAGGTACGACCAGCGCACCTTATGCAGTTGCTTTCGGCGACCTGGACAGAGATGGCAAACTTGATATGGTGGTTTCAAATCTTAGTTCAGGGTCGGTTTCCGTTTTCCGGAACACAGCGAGCAGCGGTTCAATTAGTTCCAGTTCCTTTGCGACCAAATTTGACATTTCAACAGGTGCGGGCAGCAATCCGTGGGGTCTAGCGATCAACGATATAGATATGGATGGACGACCAGACATTGTTGTCGTAAATAATGCCCCTAGTGCAAATAAGGTGTCAGTTTTTCACAATGTGCAGATTGGCAGCGGTCTGACCACCGCATCTTTTTCTGCGAAAATTGATTTTACAACGGGAGCAAATCCAAATACCGTCGCGGTTGGAGATATCGATGGAGATGGCAAGCCAGATGTTGTTGTTACGAATGGCACGGCGACCTCAATGTCCATTCTTCGCAACACATCATTGTTTGGCGTTCTAAATAGCTCCTCCCTGGCGGCAAAAGTAGACTTCACAACAGGTTCGGGACCTTTGGGTGTGGCTTTAGGTGATATTGACGGTGATGGTAAGCTGGATATTGCAGTATCTAACAGCGGTACTGGTGCTAATTCAGTCTCTGTGTTTAGGAATACATCTACCAGCGGAGCGATCAGTAGCGGCTCGTTAGCGACCAGGGTTGATTTTACGACCGGCACAACACCATATCATGTTGCATTAGGGGATATAGATGGAGATGGTAAAACGGATGTAATTGTGGCTAATAACGGTAGTGGCGTTAATACAGTGTCAGTACTTCGAAATACTGCGTCGAGCGGTTCTATAAGCAGTAGCTCTCTTGCCCCCAAAGCCGATATTGCAACGGGTGCAGGGCCCCGGTTTATTGCAGTTGGTGATCTCGACGGTGATTTCCTTCCTGACCTTGCTGTAGCCAATTTCTCGGGAAATACGATTTCGGTAATACGAAACCATCCGTTGCCTCCACCGCCGACAATTACAGCAGTAAGCCCGGTTTGCGGGTATATGTCTTCCACCGTTACTGTCACCGGCACAAATTTCAATCCCACTACCACAAACAATATCGTATACTTCGGCGCGACTGAAGCTACGGTCACTGCCGCATCAACTACATCTTTGAGTGTAACGGTGCCTTGTGGTGCTCTATTTGGCTCTATTACTGAGAACAACATTGCGTTAAATCTGTCGGCTTATTCTCCTCTTCCATTCCTTCCAAGTTATGATAATAGCGCTTATACAGCTGGCACTATATATTTTTCAGGTAAGGTTGACTTTACGACTACCGTAAATCCTTTTGGGGTGGCAATAGGTGATGTAGATGGCGATGGCAAGCCAGATATCGCAGTAGTGAACAGCGGCTCTAATACAGTTTCGGTTTATCGAAATACATCAACTGGGGGAATTACGTCTGGCTCATTTGCGGCGAAAGTAGATTTTGTCACGGGCACGGGCTCTACGAGCGCTCCCTATGCAGTTGCCTTTAGTGACTTGGACGGGGATGGCAAACTTGATATGGTGGTCACCAATCAAAGCTCCAGCACAGTTTCTGTTTTCCGTAATACGGCCAGCAGCGGCACAATTAGTTCCAGTTCATTTGCAGCCAAGGTAGACTTTTCTACCGGCACGGCGAGTAATCCCTATGGCGTCACCATAACCGATATAGATATGGATGGGAGACCTGACCTGATTGTGACTAATTCGCATTTGAATACTGTGTCAATTCTGCGCAATGTACAAACGGGAAGCGGCATAACCAGCGGCTCGTTTGCCACGAAAGTTGATTTCACTACGGGAGCATCTCCCCAGTCAGTTGCTGTCGGGGACATAGATGGGGACGGTAAGCCTGACGTCGTGGTAGCGAACAACACTGCTGGTACAATATCAGTTTTTCGTAACACATCTGCAATGGGAAACATCAACAATTCATCCTTGGCTGCAAAAGTAGACTTTACAACCGGCACAGGACCTTTGGGTGTTGCAGTAGGAGATTTAGACGGAGATGGCAAGCTTGATATCGCGGTAACAAACAGTGGTACTGGTGTTAATACCGTATCAGTATATCGCAATACATCGACCAGCGGCACAATTAGCAGCAGTTCTCTTGCGACTAGGGTCGATTTTACGACAGGAACCGCGCCGTATTGTGCTGCAATCGGGGATATAGATGGCGATTGTAAGCCAGACCTAATAACTGCGAACTCAGGTTCCAATACTGTTTCGATATTGCGCAATACAGCAAGTAGCGGCTCAATAACATCTGGCTCATTTGCGACAAAAGTCGATTTTGCAACCGGGTCATCTCCGAGGTATGTAGCTGTGGGTGATCTTGACTGTGACGGCATGCCTGACTTGACAACCAGTAATTTCACGGCAAATACCCTGTCTATATTGCGGAATAACCCCGGTCATTTGCGTCCCGGCGATAATGGAAACAATAATTCAAGCATCTCAGATGAAGGTATCAGGTTGTCACCTAACCCAAGCGATGGATCATTCATTATCGACGGGTTGTGGCCTGGCGCTGCTGACAACGAAATCTTTCCAGCACATTGGGATCCTAAGCTTAGAATTCCACGTGGACAAGTTGTCGCG
>JADMIO010826333.1_pt1 | contig 82919 bp, 77 predicted proteins | sample 8958161 | NCBI WGS metagenome assembly JADMIO01 (sample SAMN16585339, study PRJNA669376) | soil metagenome | isolation source: Crop rotation soil | place: USA: Cullars Rotation, Alabama | collected 2011
CGCGACTTCAAGTCACGTGAATTCCAAGCTTCGGATCCCACTGTGCTGGAAAGGCCGTTGTCTTGAGGTTTTGACTGAATTTCGTAATCCAGTGGTGGTGATCACAAAAAATCATTTAGTCACACGAGATAAAGATTTACTTGCACAGCTCGCTTCATTTCATGCTGCCGTAGTTTTTGTATCGATCACGACACTGGATCCAGACCTCTGCGGAATTATGGAGCCTCGCACATCTCGGCCCGCTGCACGTTTGAATGCCATAAAAGAACTCAGTCTTGCGGGAGTGCCCGTGGGTGTGAACGTAGCTCCCGTGATACCTGGGCTCACCGACCACGAAATGCCTGCCATTTTGAAAGCTGCTGCCCAAGCGGGAGCTCGATTTGCGGGGTATGTTCCCGTGCGTTTGCCGTTATCCGTGTTACCATTGTTCGAAGAATGGTTGACCCAACATAAACCCGACCGAAAGGAAAAAATCCTCAATCACCTGCGCTCTTTGCGAGGTGGACGTTTAAATGACCCCCGCTTTGGCAGCCGCATGCGAGGCGAAGGGCCCTTTGCGGAAAACTTAAAGCAGATGTTCAAAGTTACATGCGCCAAAGTTGGGTTAAATCAGGAAAAACTTGAACTCAGCTGCGAAAACTTTCGCAAACCCAGTGATCAAATGGAGTTGGGGATTTGAGAAGCCCCATCAAAAAAGGGTATGTATAATTAGTCAGCTTATTTGAGCGGATATTCCTTATCAAGTTGGGCCCATTCGTCTGTGGTTACAACACCAGCTTCGGGGTCTGACATTAAATCGCCAAGATTGTATTGGACGAGGTATTCACATTGCTGTGGATTCCAAACTTCAAAATAACGATCCAAAAATCCCAGGACATGTCCAATTTCATGAGCAATAGATCGAACACGAACTCCGTTGGCCAGCACTATTGATTTTGTAGAAGGACGGACAAAGGAGCGCTCGCCCCAACTTAAATTCGAAATCAGCTTATAGATATTAGAAAACTCGTTCTCTTCTGTGGTTACCCAACGAATCTTGAGCTGAGACTTTTCTGATTTCCACACAGAAGTTATATATTCTGCCAACTGATCTTGCACTTCTACAAAGGCACCTGAATACAAAGGTAATTCGTACTCCGATTCGTTTAGTCTTTTTATCGCAGCATTTTTATTAAAACCAAAGGAGTCGGCATAATCATCTTCTAAGCGAGTGAGAAGTCTTCTTAAAAGATCACGCCTTTCAGACACGCCTAAAGTTTCACTCATTTCACTTATGTATTTGTTAAAAATCGTATTGGAAGTCAAAAACACCTGGACCCCGGATCCATTGAGGTTGCTACACTTGTCATCTTTTAAACACTGTCGAACAATTTCCTGGGCCCTTAGAAGCCAAGTTGCCGAACTCTTATCCAGCTGCATGTTTGAGTAGTAAACCAAACGAAAGCCGTCAGTCATAACCAGAGAACGCACGCGACTGTTCAATGAAAGCCATTGTTGACCTATTGACGATGTTTTGATCTTTAAAAATTCCCGGTAAACGTCCTGCCAACTTTCGCTATAAGACTCCCATGTGTCTTTATCGACTATCGGGGCTTTTGATTGACGAACGGAAATTGGCCCCAACGTGAGATAACGATAGCGACTATCTTCGGGCAGAGCTTTTGAAAAAGCGGCGATTGAATCGGCTCGCTCATCAAGAGCCGCAGCCATTTCTAATTGTTGAGAAGCCACTTGTTGGTCACAAGATTCAAACCAATCGCTACTCTGATTTTTTTTGATTGCTTGAACTAAAGACCCTTCAATGGAGTATGGTTCCTTAGAAGAAGTATCATGTGAAGAAGGTGGTTTCTGACAACCAATCAATGAGAATGAAATAAGGAGGGTAAAAATGCTATTTTTCACAGATCCTTGCCCATTGCAAAAGGCCCGCCTCACTCCCCGTTTTTGAGCAAGGTCAACACACCCCAATACCCGTCCAACTAATGACGAGAATGACGTTTTTGCGCTCTGAAAAATCCACCCCGACTGACTAAACTCAATACAATTGCTTTGCACCAAGGGCATCAGCCTTGCACTAGGAGGCGCTGATTCGGTTTATCCCTTTGGAGGTTTGCAATGAAGAGTTTGGCTATTGTGTGTATTTTGGCTTTTGGCGCCATGAGTTTTGCTCAAGAGACAGGCAATCAAGTGCGCTTGATCCGCCAAAATGGAAAAATCATCATTAGCAACAGCGGTACAACAGCCACGAACATCACTGTCAAGCAAGACGCTCACCAAAAAGTGACTCTTTCCAATACCACTCAAACTGAAAAAACCCCCTCCAAGATTCAAATCAGCGAGCAGCCTAATACCAATTTGCTCATCAGCAACACAAAAACTGAACTGCCAGCCAACTCTGTGAAGCTCGTTAAAGCCGGCGATAAAAAAATCATTTCCAACACATTAGAGTCTAACAACAATGTACAAACTAGCCGTAATGGTGTTTCCAGTGCCGAGCAGTTAATGGCCAACATCAAAATTGGCGATCAAAAATTTTCGCTGGCAGTACTTTACAGCGACATCACTCATGTGGCCGTCATTCGATTCAACGGTCTTAAATACAAGGGCCGCAAGTATGGAAATTTCTTGGTGGGTCTGAAAGGACAAACCGTTCTCAACATCGACATTGGCAGAGCCAATGTGGAAAAAGCGAAAGAACAAGGCCTCGTCACTGTGCCCGCTGAATGCGGCGCCGATGACAACGTTTTGGTTCGAGTGAATGTGATTGGCAAAAGCAATACTTTGTATTGCGGCCATTTAGAACCCTAAATGTTAGAAATGAGGAATACTATGAAGAAAATCTTGTTTATCGCAGTAGCATTGTTTGCTCAGTCTGTGATTGCTGATGAAGTGAAGCTCAATGTTATTGGCTTTCGTTCCGCACGTGTTGACAACGTCAGCCGAATCACCATTTCATTAAAAGCCGATGGTGTAGTCCAGGTCGTCGAAGATCCCAATCATTGCACTACAACTGGCAATGACCAATACAATTGCACAACCAGTTCGATCAAAATTTCCGAAGGGCGATTGACTCTCGTTACTAATGATCGACCCAGCGATGCCGATACACTTTTAAAAATCAACGACACATACTCTCTTTCCATTGGATCTGGATTTAACCGCGAAGGAAAAAGAACTTACACGGTTCTTAAGCAAGCCGATTCTCGAGATTCAGACACCCCAGTAGCACGCATTGAAGTGTTACCAGAAGTGGATGTAAGCTTGGCACCTACACAAAAATAAAACTAAATCGCGTCCCAATTTTCTTTTTGAGGTTTAGGCCCATCGAATTTGACGGTGGGTTTTTTTGCGAGAAAAATAAGCGGGTTCAGTTCTTTTTCGTAGATCAATTTATAAATAAAAATATGGCGGAGAACTTTTTTGGTGTAATTGCGAGTTTCTAAATACGGAATGTGCTCCACAAACTCGTCCAGTTCCAGCCCACCAAAATCTTTCATCCAACCTTGTACACGATGGGGACCTGAGTTGTATGCAGCAATGCTGAGCGGCAGATTGTCCTTAAATACTTTATTAAGCCGACGCAAATACCAAGTGCCAAACAAAATATTTGTATCGGGATTGAGTAAGTCACGGGATTTAAAATTGGGAATGCCCATGGCATCGGCCACTCTTCCTGCTGTCACAGGAATCATTTGCATCAGACCCAATGCACCCGCCGAAGAATGCACATCCACCCGATAACCACTTTCGGCGCGCATGATCCCCCAAACCAGTGACGAAGGCACATCGAATTTCCGACTCATAGCCATTACCTGTTTGCTGTAAGCTTGGGGATAAGCACTGGTCCAAAACACCATGGCTTGTTCAAACCCGCCGCGCTCCCGATTGTTTTGAAAAATCACATCGGCAATAAAGGCCCCTCGATTGAAATCGCCGGCACGAATGTATTCGGTCATTAAAGTTTGCAAATAGCCGCGATTGCTGGTGCGTTTTTCAATTTCGCGCAATTCCATCTTGGCCCATTCGTCAAATCCTAAAGCCAGTAAATCGGTCGCTCGATCAAAACGTTTAAGAAGCGTGGGATCTTTAAAAGGCGAAACAGGTGGAGTCTCTTCGGCCACCACCGGTTGGTCCACAATTTCAATTTCATCTTCGTCGGATTCAGCTTCTGCCGCTTTGGGTGCAGGGAAACTCTCTGTCTCTTGTTCCACAGTTTTGTCGTCGGACAAGTCAGATAAAGATTGAGGCTTGCGGCCATCACCACTCACTGCCGCAGAAAGGGCTGCTCCCGCCGGAGAAGCGGCAGGGCTTACGTTGGGGCTGCTTGCTGAGATAGCAGCCCCAGGAGTAGGTGTTGCCTCCGCAGGCATTTTAAAATCAGTGGCCGAACTTAAAAGAGCCACAGGAATTAAATTTTTAAGCTCGTTGGGATTGCTCGCTGGATTACTCCAAGGCATTTGACTCAATCGCGCCTTGGCGGCAGCAGTGTAATAACCCAGACGCCTTTGTTTAGCGAGGAGCTCAAAAAGGATTTTTGCATGGGGCAATTGATTGAGCCGTAGATGCGCCATGGCTCGCCAGTAAGTGATTTTTTCTAGATCCACATTTTTAGCTTTGCGAGAAAGATCTTCGAAGGCTCGCAAAGCACCTTCGAAATCCGATTTCAAATAACGAATCCATGCCAGATGCCAGCGAGCATCGGCAGCCATGCCTGTGCGACCAAATTTGTCGACGAATTCTTCGAAGCGTCGACTGGCTCCATCGTAATCGCGATTTTGATAACTCAAGAACGCCGCCTGAAAGAGCGCCATTCTTCCCGGCTTTGCCTTAGGTCGCATGTGGTAAGCTCGCAAATAAGATTCGACGGCGTGCAAATAGTCGTCAGTGCGCGAATAAGCTTTACCTAAAAGCATTTCGATGTTGAAGCTGTCTGCTTTGTCTTTAGCTTGTTTAAAAAATTGGAGAGCGTCATTGACTTTGCCCTGTGCAAGAGCCAACTCTCCATATTTTACCGCCAGTGGAGCTTGCAAAGTTTTTTCTCCATGGCTCGTGCGTTGCGAAAGTTCATCAAGTTCAATTTTCGCCTGTTCTGACTCGCCGGCAATCAACAAATTTCTAAAACGCTTTTCCATATCCCGTGGACTAGCCAGGCATCCCAACGCGATGCCATTCATTTTTGCTTTTGAGAGATCAAAGCCCCACCCCAAAGGCAATGTGTCGGCGGGGTATTTACTGTAGAGTTTTTGCGCCCACTTGCAAGCTTGCCATTTTTGCCCGCGCACGACAAAAAGTGTGATGCCGTCTTTGAGAATTTCGGGATACTGCATATCGCGCCGGCCCTTTTTTTCGAGCCAATTGAAATAGGAAATGGCTTCGTTCCATTTTTTTTGTTCGATGGCAATGTGAACCAATTCGTGGGTGGCCCCCACCGAGTGAATACTCACAGGCTGATATTTTCGAACACCATCGTAATAAGTGCGGGCGGTGTTGGAATCACCCTGTTCTTGAACCGTGCGCGCTAAATACAACATGGCATAGTCTTCAAGGCGGTTATGCAATTTAAGGGATTGTTCGAGATAATTTTTAGCCACGTCTAATTTCTTTTTATTGTAAGCCAAAATTCCCAGAGCCAAAGCCATGCGGGATTTGTTGTCGTCTTTTTTTTCGTCGTTAAACTTTTTTTCGAGAACTCGGTAGGCTTCTTCGTCTTGTCCCGTGCTAGCGAGCGAGCGGTAGACCTCTAAATGTTTAGGAAAAGGTGCGGATTGCTGCGCTGCAACGACTGAACCCATGAGTAGAATTGCTAAAATCTTTCTGAAGGCGCGCATCCTTCTTTATCTTAGCATAATGGCCGTGTTAACCAAGAGTTATGGCAAAGCAAAAAACTATTTTCGTGTGTCAGAATTGTGGATCCCAATCTCCCAAATGGATGGGTAAATGTGCGGACTGTGGTGAGTGGAATACTTTTGCAGAAGAAAATGTGAACAACAAACCCATCACTGTGGAATCGGCACGAGGCTTAGGTCGAGGTGAAGCAAAAGTAATTACTTTAGGCGCAGCGAGCAAGGATGTGGAACTTCCTATTCCCGTGAGCACACGCATGTCGGAATTTGATCGCGTGCTCGGTGGAGGAATTGTTCCCGGTAGCTTCACTTTGATCGGCGGAGACCCTGGCATTGGCAAAAGTACTTTGATGCTGCAGACTCTGGCAGCCCTTGCGCAAAGCGGAAAAAAAGTTTTGTACATTTCGGGCGAAGAAAGTGTGGGCCAAACTCAATTGCGCGCCAAGCGTTTGGGGGCTGTGAGTGATAATTTGTACTTGGCCAGCGAGACAAACCTCGATGTGATTCTCAATTTATGTAATCAAGTGCAACCTTTTTTGGTGGTCATTGATTCCATTCAAACGGTTTTTGTTCCTTCGCTTCAATCGGCCCCTGGAAGTGTGAGCCAAGTGCGCGAGTCCGCTGCCAAGATGATGTATTTGGCCAAGACCGACGGCATTTCGGTTTTTTTAGTGGGCCACATCACAAAAGATGGCAGCATTGCCGGCCCCAAAGTTTTAGAACATATGGTCGACACCGTTTTGTCTTTTGAAGGCGACAACAATCATTATTTTAGATTACTGCGTGCTATTAAAAATCGCTTTGGCCCTGCCAACGAATTGGGTGTTTTTGAAATGAGTGGCGGTGGTTTGCGCGAAGTGAGCAATCCTTCGGAATTATTTTTATCGGAGCGCGGAGAGAGCGCACCAGGCTCAGCCGTCCTCTCCACTCTTGAAGGCACGCGCCCCTTTTTAGTGGAAGTGCAAGCACTGGCGCACAAAACAGCAGCTGTCATGCCCCGTCGCACCGCCATTGGTGTGGATCCCAATCGCGTGCATCTGCTTCTTGCGATATTGGATAAACACCTCGATCTGAATTTGTATGCCCACGATGTTTTTGTAAACGTCGTCGGAGGCGTGAAAGTTTTAGAACCCGCAGCAGACATGGCCATTGCCGCAGCTCTTTTGTCGTCTTTAAAAGGCGAGGCCATTTCTTCGACTGCTTGTTTTTTTGGTGAGCTGGGTTTGACCGGCGAAGTGCGCGGAGTGACCTTTCCAGAATTGCGTGTGAAGGAAGCGCAAAAATTAGGTTTCAAACATTTCTTTGCACCCATGGCGAATAAGAAATACCTCAAAGAAACGGATGTTCATTTTATTCAGTCAGTGAAAGAACTCAAAAGCAGACTCTCGGACAAAAACTAGACGAAACTGTCAGAGCTTCGCGTCTCTCCTACAGCAACCCATGAGATCTTATAAAAAAAGGAGAGCCCATGAACTTTGCCGAAGCCGCCTACGAAAAGACCATTTTAGAAATCCCCGCCCCTGCAAGGCCCTATGTGCATGTGGTTGAAGTCACTACTGAACAACATTTGCAAAACTTTATTGATCTTCCTTGGGAAATTTACAAAGGATGCAAGCAGTGGGTTCCCGTTTTAGACAATCAAGCGAGGGATCTTTTAGACACAAGAAAAAATCCTTTTTTTAAGCATGCCGAACTCAAACTTTTTTTAGCTTATCGCAATGGCAAAGCTGTGGGTCGCGTGGCAGGTATTATTGACCACGCAGCCAATACCTATCGCAAAGAGCGAGCTGCTTCTTTTGGTTTTTTTGAATGCATTGACGACGCTCTTATTGCTCGAAGTTTACTAGATCAAGTGAGTCGGTGGGCGGTTTTAAAGGGAACCAATATTTTGCGTGGCCCTTACAATCCGAGCCCCAATCACGAATGTGGTTTGCTCATTGAAGGCTTTAATCTTTCACCCACATTGATGCTTCCCTACAACCACGAGTATTATGTTGCACTGTTGGAAGGTTGTGGATTTAGAAAAATTCGAGACATGTATGCCTATACGTATGACAGTCAGAAAACGGCCTTTCCCGAAAATTTACACACGCATGCCGAGCGCTTAAAACGCAAACATCCCGAAATTACCTTTCGTGATCTCAATATGAAAAAATTCGACGACGAATTAAAATCCATTCTCGAAATCTACAATGACTCCATGGATGTGCAGTGGGATTTCACGCCCATGACCAAAGAAGAATTGGATTTTATGGCCCATGAATTAAAACCTTTTGTGGACCCCACTCTCTTTTTCATTATCGAAGTGGCAGGAAAACCCGCAGGATTTGCTTTTGCATTTCCAGATATCAATCAAGCACTCCAAAAACTTTCCAGTGGACGCTCAAGTCCCAGGTCCTTGATTCAGCTTTGGTGGAATCTCAAAGGACCCGGTCGCGCAAAAACAATCACACGTTGCCGCTTCATTGCTCTTGGCGTAAAAAAAGAGTTTCGTCATCTGGCTTTGGGACCATTATTTTATGTGGAATTTCTCAACCGCTGTGCGGCCGCTGGATATGCTGAAGGTGAGGCTTCATGGGTGCTCGAGGATAATCATGCGATCAACCGCGCACACCGCCGCATGGGTGGCAAAATCACCAAACAGTATCGCATTGTGGAAAAGGAACTAGGGATCTAGCATTAATCCGTCATTCGCTCATTGCATATGACTAGCCTTCAATGGATGCGACTTTAAGACCTTGAGGATATTGCATTGCCTCCACCTGCGGAGGTAAGATATGTTTAATGCCTTTAAGTACACCAAACAATTGGAAGAGGCTGGATTTTCGCGTGAGCAAGCTGAAATCCAACTTCAGGTGATGACTGAAATCGTTGAGGGTGATTTGGCCACGAAACAAGATATAGTCATTTTAAATACCAGTGTAAAACAAGTCGAAGCGGCTTCTCTTCAGGCAATTAATTCGCTGGAAGTAAGTTTCAAGCAAGAAATGAAGCTACTAGAAGTACGTTTGATGAATTTTGTGGAGAATAAAATCAGTTCTCTAGAACTCAGGTTTAACAATCTCGAAAATAAAGTTCAGCAGCTCGAATATCGGCTCACAATCAAAGTAGGCGCTTTGTTAATCATTGGATTTTCGACTATGGCCACTTTGTTGAAATTTTGGCTCATCCAATAGAGTGGCTAGCCCCCACCCACCTTTTCCTTCATCAAATTAATGACAGCACCCTTGAGCCACCGACGGGCTCGATCCACAATTTGTTTTTCGGCTTGCGCTGTGTGAGGGCTAAAACTGGCTTGGTATTCCAAATTTAATTTAAAGGCGGTGGAGGCATCGACAACAAATCGGGCCAATTCTTTGTCGATGTTGAAGGCCTTCATAGCAAATTGAATTTGCCGGTCGACGTAGGTTTTTTGAACCATGTCGATGACTTCGCCCAAAGGGTTTTGGGTTTCACGAAATCTAAAATAGAGTGGAATGAGCCAAGGGTACTGACGGCCCATTTGAAAACCTTCTTGAATATCTTCGATCTGCAAATCGAGCCACGAGTCCGCATCGCGCACATCGGGATTGCGGCTCACGCCCGCGTAAATCTCCCCCAAACTTTTGGCGGCTAACTCCACCAAACTGTTTTTAGTTTTACCGACGTAGGCGTAAAGCCATGGTCTTGAAACACCCGAAGCTCGGGACACGGTACTGTGAGAGATTCCGACAAGACCGCGCGCTGACACAATTTTGAGAACACTCTCGGCAACCCGCATGTACTTTTCTTCTTTAGTACGCATTTTTAGAAACAAACCCTTTGAATAAAGTGAGCACCATGATTTTGAAGTCAAACAGGAGTGACCAATTAGTGATGTAATACAAATCGTACTCGATGCGCTTTTCTAAACTGGTATTGCCTCGCCATCCGTTAATTTGGGCCCAGCCAGTGATACCAGCTTTCACTTTGTGCCTGAGCATGTAACGGGGAATATCTTTTTTAAATTTATGCACAAGCTCCGGACGCTCAGGCCGGGGGCCCACACAACTCATATCGCCCCTCAAAACATTAATAAACTGAGGGAGTTCATCTAACGAAGTTTTGCGCAGGATTTTCCCTAGCCAAGTGACGCGACCGTCGTCTTTTTGCGCCCATACGGCACCCGTGGATTTTTCTGCATCCACTCGCATGCTGCGAAATTTGAGAATGTAAAAAACATGGCCATCTAAACCCATGCGCTCTTGTTTATAAAACACAGGGCCTGGCGAAAGAATTTTTATCAAAGCTGCGATAACCAGCATCAACGGTGAAAAGACAACCAGTGCAAAACTAGCATAAACAACGTCCGAAATTCTTTTGGCCACCGAGTCCCAGCCAATAATGGGACTTTGATTTAAAGTGATCAGCGGCAGCCCTTCAAATTCTTCGACTTCACAACCTAAAGTGATAAATTGATGCAAGTCAGGTACGATGCGGATGTCGATGTTGAAATCCAAAGCTGTGGCGATGATGTTATCTAATACCACTTGATCGGTGTTTCTGAGAGCCAGAACAATTTGATCGACACTATATTTTTGAAGCACCTCGGCAAGAGAGTTCACGTCGCCGAGCACATTCACCCCTGCCCGACTCACGGCCCCTTCGCTAGCATCTCGAGCTCCGCCCACTTTAAGCACACCTTGCAATTGCAAACCCAACTCGGGGTGAAAACGCATGCGCTCTAAAAATCCCTCGCCCACGGCGTTGTCGCCGATAATTACTGTTCGACGAATATTGTACCCACGACGACGGGCCGCCTTTAAGACTTGTCGAATAATAATTCGTTCCATGAACAAGGCAAAAGTACTGAGAGCCACAAAAAACAGCAGCACGCCCCGCGAGAAAAAATCTCCCGTGGTAAAATAAGCACCTGCCACTAAAAGTAAAAATCCCACCACACTGGCTTGGAGAATGGCCAAAAGCTCGGGCCCCACATTTTGTGTGCGTCGACTTTTATAAACTCCACTCAGTTGAAAACAAACAAACCAGACAATGACCACACCCAAGGTAAGCAATGAATAAGGTTGAAAAGGAGGAATGCCCTTGGTGACTGGGAAATAATGATCGAGCAAATGAAAACGTAAGTAATACGAAAGCAGCCACATGGCTGCGACGATAAAAAGATCGCTCACCTGAAAGAAAATTCTAAAAAACCGATGGTGGTGTTTAAGCATGAGCTTTTTCGATCACTCCCTGCACGATTTCGCGAAAACGCAGCATGAAATTTTCCTCAGAAAAATAAACGGCTCTGTCCCGCAAATCCTTTTCACTCAAACGTCCCGGCTGACGCTCAAATTCTTCCATGGCATTTTTAAGACCCTCGGGACTTGAGTCCTTATAGAATATTGCAGTGAGCGACGTCATGGAGTCAAGCACTCCCCCCTCGGCCAAAGCGATCACAGGGCAACCGGAAGCAATGGCTTCCAAGGGCACGATCCCAAAATCTTCGACGCCGGGGAAAAGCAGTGCCTTGGCTTGGCCGTAATAATTCATGAGCTCGTTGTTGTCGACAGAGCCAGCGAATTTAACTTGGGCATGAAGTTCTTGAGCCAACTCTAAAAGATTTTTTTCTTCGGGCCCGGTGCCGACGATGACAAGTTTTTTTCCAAGGGCGGCGGCTGCTCGTATGGCGTGATCCACTTTTTTATAAGGCACTAATGCCGACACAATTAAGTACCACTCTTGGGGTGCGCGCTTGACTTGCGAAAAGCGTTGCAAGTTAACGGGTGCTGGCAACACTAAAGCATCGCGATTATAAAATTCCTTCACTCTTTTGGCCACAAAGCTGGAGTTGGCCACAAACTGATCCACTCGGTGCAAAGTCCATCGATCATACAGACGCAAATACCAAGCAATGGGTGCAAAAAAGAATTTTGAGAAAAACCAACCCACTCTTTCGGGCCCAAAATAGTCATCAAAGCGATCCCACACATAACGCATGGGTGTGTGGATGTAACAAATGTGAAGAGGCTTTTTGCTACGGCGTTTTTTAACGACCATGGATTTTGCTACTGCGTGAGACGTGGAAATCACTAAGTCCACACCGCGCACTTTATTGAACTCGGCAAAAAGTGGAAACAACGGCAAATAGTGACGGTAGCGTTTTGCTGCCAGTGGCAAATATTGAAGTGCGCTGGTGTGCAACGGACGATCTTGAATTGTGGAGGTCACCGCACCCGGAATGGCGAGCAAAGTATAAAGTGGAGCTTCGGGATACATGCGACAAATGAGTTCCAAAACTTTTTCGCCACCGCGCATGCCGGTAAGCCAATCGTGAACCAAAGCTACTTTCAAAGGGGGCTTGTCGCGCAATGTCATAGAGAGAATTCTTTGTAACAAATTTTCTAAAAAAATTCGAGGAAGTTTAGCCCCATTCTGCTATGCTTTTTTTGGGGGGAGCACTTTGGTTTACCTACAACTTGGTGAATCCCAGTGGGGACTCAGGGACGAGTCACCTCCAACTTTCTTCCCAGTCCCGAAAATCCTTTAAAACTAGATCAGTGCCGGTCGGTTTGAGATTGCAAAACCTACGGAGCGGGAGCGGCATCCTGCCTCGCGGGGGCCCCCAAAGCCGGCGCATCCTGCGCCCCCGACGTCCCGTCCTTCGGCTTTGCAATCGCAAACCTCACAAAATTTCTCTTCTAAATTCATAATAGGAACTGGGGAGAAATTGAAGGTGGGAGGGGTTGTTTTTCTTGGGAAAGGTCGTGTATAAACGGTGGATTACGCAATTTTGTGGAACTTTACCTTCAGATCGGGAGTGGGGCATCTATGGGCGATCAATACACCGCTGCAAACACAATGGAAATTCTTAAAAAACACATCTTGGTGGATGGGTATCCCATCGTAGTGGATTTTGAAAAAAGCCAGGGCAGCTACCTGCACGATGCCGCTCACAACCGAAAGTTTTTTGACTTCTTTAGCTTTTTTGCCAGCAATCCCATTGGCTTTAACCACCCGCGCATGAATGAACCTGAATTTGTAAAAACTCTCGCTCGAGTGGCACGCATCAAACCTGTACTAGCCGATGTGTACACCCCCGAATACGCCGAGTTCGTCGACGTGTTTGCGCGTCTCACCAACCGCGGTGCTTTTAAGCACTACTTTTTTGTGGAAGGTGGTGCCCTTTCTAACGAAAACGCCATCAAGGCGGCCTTTGATTGGAAAGTGCGAAAAAATCTCGCTCGGGGAAAAGGCGAAAAGGGCTCGCAAGTTTTGCACTTTCAACAGGCCTTTCATGGACGCACGGGCTACACCCTTTCATTGACCAACACCCACGATCCTAAAAAAACCATGTACTTTCCCAAGTTCAACTGGCCCCGGGTTTTAAACCCGAGCCTCAAGTTTCCCTTGGATGCTGCCAATTTGGCTGAGGTTCAAGCTCTAGAGAAAAAATCCATTCAACAAATTCACGAAGCTTTTGATAAAAACCCCGACGACATTGCCTGCATTATTATCGAGCCCATACAATCCGAAGGGGGCGACAACCATTTTCGCGGCGAATTCTTACGAGAGCTGCGCAAAATTGCCGATGAGTGCGAAGCTATTTTGATTTTCGACGAAGTACAAACGGGCTTTGGACTCACGGGAAAATTCTGGGCTTACGAACATTTTGGCGCAGTCCCTGATATGGTCACCTTTGGCAAAAAAGCTCAGGTGGGTGGATTTTGCTCCAACGATCGCATCAATGATGTGGACAGCGTCTTTAAAGTTTCAAGCCGTATTAACTCAACCTTTGGTGGCAATCTCACCGACATGGTCCGTGCGACTCAGTTTATGCGAATCATTGAAGACGAAAAATTGTGGGACAATGCTCAAAACCAAGGCGAATACATTTTAGGACAATTCCAAGCATTGGCAAAAAAATATCCCCAGATTACGAACATTCGTGGTCGTGGGTTGTTGATTGCTTTTGATTTACCCACAGAACAAGAACGCAATATCTATCGTCGACAAGCTTGGGATTTGGGCTTGCTTGTTTTGGTGTGTGGCGAGCGCAGCATTCGACTGCGACCTGTTTTGAACATCACTCGTAAAGAAGTGGATGAGGCCATGAACTTGTTCGAGAGCACGTTTAAAAAAGTTTATAACAAGTAAGGATTGATTCATGAAATTTATTGGTAACTCAGAAAAAGGTTCTCGCTACGGCCAAACATTGGTGGGCGCACACATTATCGACGGCAAAGAGTCCGATGGCCACGGCGATGGACGATTTAGTTCTTACAATGCCTCCGATAACAACGACGTGGTGGGAACATTCCCCATTGGCGACGAAAAAGACATCGAACAAGCAGTTGCAGCTGCTCGGCGAGCATTTGCAAAATGGTCTCAAACACCTGCGCCCTTACGTGGCGAAATCATCGGCAATTTTGGCCGCAAACTTTTAGAAAACAAAGAAGAGCTAGCGTGGCTTGTGACTCGTGAAATTGGCAAAACCAAGCGGGAAGCTTTGGGATCGGTGCAAGAAGCCATCGATACAGCCAACTTTTTTCAAAGTGAAGGTCGTAGATTGTATGGCCAAACCGTTTGGTCCGAAATGCGCGACAAAGAATTGATGACCTATCGCAAACCTTACGGTGTATCGGGTATCATCACCGCTGGCAATTTCCCCATCGCAGTGCCTTCGTGGAAAATCATTCCTGCTGTTTTATGCGGCAACACCTGTGTGTGGAAACCTTCCGACGACGCTTCAGCCATTGCTTATTTGTTTGCGAAATTATTTGAAGAAGCGGGATTGCCTCCAGGTGTTTTGAACTTGGTCCATGGCTTGGGTGGCGGCTCCACTGGCGAGCTCATGATCAAGGGCATTGATAAAGGTTACTTTCAAAAAGTGAGTTTCACCGGAAGCACTCCTGTGGGCCGCATGATTGGCGAAGCCTGCGGAAGGCAACTGCAAATTCCATCGCTAGAATTGGGTGGCAAAAACCCTCTGGTCATTATGGAAGATGCAGATTTGAAAAAGGCTGTGGAAGCGGCCATCTTTTCTTGCTACGGCACCGCGGGTCAGCGTTGCACATCCACCGGAAATATTATTTTACACGAAAAGATCGCCGACAAATTCAAAGCCGATTTTATGGATGCCATTGGGCGAGTGCGTATTGGCAATCCTTGTCTGGATTCCCACGCCTTGTATGGCCCCATGATCAACAAACGTTTTTACGAACGTTTTAACGAACATTTTCAAATGGCCGAAAAAGATGGCGCCAAGCTTTTAACAGGCAAAGGTCGTTTGACTGAATCCAACAAGCCCCATGATTTTATCGGCGATGTGAACGCCGGTTACTATGTGTACCCCACTCTGTGGGATCGCGTAGACATGAAGATGAATGTCGCTCAGACAGAAGTCTTTGGGCCCACCGTGAACCTCGTCACTGTCAAAAACTTTGATGACGCTTTGTCTGCCGCTAATGCCACCGAATTTGGCTTATCGTCGGCAATCTTCACTCAAAACCCCACCTATATGCACCGATTTAAATTTGGCATCGATGCGGGTATGACGTCGATTAACAATTCCACCACCGGTGCGGAGGCCCATTTACCCTTTGGCGGCACCAAAAGCTCAGGTAATGGGACCCGTGAATCGGGCATTTGGGTTATCGATGCGTACACCAAATGGCAAGCGGTGAACATGGACTTAAGCGGGCGCTTACAACTCGCGCAAATTGACACCGAATACACCCACGAGCGCCCGTCCGCTGGAGATTTGAGCAAACACTTTAAGCCCGGCTGGGTTTAAGATCCCAAAATACCTGGCACCTTTTCATCAAAAAAGTACCGCATACCTTTTTAAAGAGCGAGATCAATGCCGATAGGGCTGATTGCTGATCTCTCTGACATTGATTGTTCCGTCGGGTTCTATTTTATAAATGAGGCGATATCGTCCGTTAAGACGTACTGATCGATGGCCGTTCCATTTTTTTTCGTAGAGGGGCTCGTCATGGTAGCCGGGAATTTCCATGGTCTTTTCGCGTCCCTTAGTTTGAACGGATTCAATCCATTGCTCAGCTTTTTTTCTTATGTCGGGATTAAACTTACTTTTTGGATTGAGCTGGGCTTGGACTTTATCATTATACACGATTGTTGGACTCACAAAATCTCGAGTTACAGGTGCAACGGGTACCCCTTGCACTGGGGGTACAAGCGCCGTCGTCGATTTGACTGCGGTTGAAGTAGAACTCGCAGGTGGAAAATAACGCTCGAGGAGCAACTGCCGACGACGGAGAAAGCCGTCAATGTCAGCTTTGTCGAGATAGGGGGACAGAGCTTTACTCCACTCCTCTGCAGATGTGCGTCTTAATTCGTTGAGAATTTTTTTATTTTCAAGTCCGTCGAAATTTTTTGGTAAATTTTCCGGCAAAACAAATTTTTTATCTGGATTCTTGCCTGGTCTGATGGCATCGGTTGGTCCAAAAGCTCCCCCGTTGTCAATAAGCCAAGGTTTTCCAACGGGCTTGCCGTCTTTGAGAGCAATCATTGTGTTCGCAGGATTATTCAGTCGATCCGTATTGCCAGTGAGAAAATCTAGTATGAGACTTTCTTGCCTAGATCCTTCGCTTTGGCTTTTTCTGACAAGAGTCAGAAGCTCCGGATTTTTTTTCACCTCGTCAAGATTCTGCCCTTCTACAAAATCCATCAGAACTCCTCGTTTTCCATTCACGGTGGCGAAGCGCGCCCGAGGTACTCTTCCTAATTTAAGCTTTTGATCAATAACACTGGCGGCCACTTCGCGATTGGCAATAAGGCCGTAGGTCGGTGGGTCAGGATAAGTCATTACTTTTAAAATAGCTCTGTCCTCTCCGTCTACTGGCTTGAAGATTCCCACAGATTTGGCATTCTTATCTTTTATCAAGTAAACTTTATGGTTGTGTCCACCCACTATCTCTTCGAGCGTCACCGTCTTATTAAGCACCTCATCAAGATGGGGACTGGGAAGTCTTGCATACTGCTTAGGCACTTCTTTGTTTACCGCAGGAGGATGGTAAACATCGGAACTCTTAACGGGTATAATAATATCTGTAGGCCGATCGCTGTCATTTGCTATGGGAATTTTTTGTGTGACTTCCTCTGCACGATCTAGTTTAGTCGCTACTTCGCCAGACGCTCTTTCGACCTTTGTGACTTGAGCTGTGGAGTTTTTAAAACTTTTGAGCTGCTTCAACTGAAAACCGCTGGCTACTCCCCCTAATGCAGAAAGGCCCAGCGAAAGAACACAGTTGCCTTCTTCCACTTCTTGAATCATCAACGGTTCAGTAGCTACTGCAGAAGTATTTTCCTGACAGATGGCTTGGCGAACGGTCTTGAGGCTCTTGCCTTGGCAATCGGAAACATATCCTGCCGCCACCGAAACACCCGCGTCCAAAACACCAGCCACTGCACTGGCAACTTGAGCCGAGCGCATGGCCACCAAACCCAATCGGCCGGCCCAAATGAGTGCGCCAGCTCCACCAGTGAAAACTGCTGAGGCAGCGCCGGCCACCACTTGGGCATTGGCGACGGCAATTTCTTTACCACCACGATATTTTCCCTCGAGCACACATGCCACGTCGTTAAATACAGCCGATGAGGGATCTGCTTTTAATATTAAACGATCGGCGATCCCGGCCTTAATCAGACGGCTTTTATACGCGTAAGTATATTTTCCGTTCATTTTTTTTAGTTCTTGTCGGTCTTCAAGAAGTTCTTTTTTTTGTGCTTCGACAACTAATTGCTGAAAAGAGTCAGGATGGTTGGGATCGGCGGCATTTTTAAGAAATTGAGCGGTGGAAAAATTTTTAGCATCAATGGAATGGTCGATAAATTTTTGAATGAATTGCTTTGACCCATGACCATTTTCAAGTGAAGCACGAATGAGAGTTTCAATTTTATCTAAATCGCTGGTGAGTTGAACTGGAATGTCACATGGAATCCCCGATTCCATAGCTGTTGTCACACAACGAGGATTTTTATTATAGAAATGTGTTAGGCGCTTTTGCTTTTCGCTCCTAAGAAGTCTTATGTCCTCAATTTTCGTGGCCATGTCTTCTAAGAGTAAGCGTTGAGCCTTTATTGCCTGTATTTTGGATGACGACTTCAGATCTATCAGCTGTAAATTTTTTGCCTCACAGTTTTGTTCTTCCACCTGCTGTTGGGTAGCCAAGTCAAAGAATACTTTTTCTTGAATGTCAAAGTGGTTTCGAAACTGAGAAGGTGTCGTGTTGCAGTTACCCGTCTGCCACAAACAAGCGGCAATTTGCGGATCATAATGTTCCGTGAGATGTTTTTGGCAGCTGCCGCCTGTGTTATTTGCGTAATGGTTTTGCGCAATCCATTCGCGCAAGTCGAAGGCTTGGACAGACAGCGAAATTGTCGTTAAGAGTGCAAAAACTAAAAGCTTCACGCCAACTTATCGGCTAAAAATTCGACTCAATTGCCAGGACTTGAGGCTAGGTTCTGAGCCCCAATACCGAAACTTGATTTTACTCCCCGGGCTTAGTAAATGAGGTTCATGGAAGAACTCGCCCGTATTCTCGAAAAGTGTTTTGCTGTTAGCGCCTGGAAGCGGCCAGACAGTATTGTACATGATGAACCCGATCTTTTTCAGGTGATCACGCCGTCGGTGAAATTTGCTTATGCCAATGGGGTGTATCGTTCAATTTTCTCTGCTCAAAACGCTCACGAGCGTGTGGCAAAAGTGACTACTGCTTTTCTCTCGCGTGGACTTCCCTTCCGATGGATTTTATTTCCCAGCTCCCAACCAAGTAATATGCGAGATATTTTACTCGAAGCTGGCTTCAAAAAAGGTCACGACGCTGATGGACTATTTTTAGAAACAAGTACTGAAGAACTGGAAGACATCCCCAAAGAAATAGTGGTAAAGGAAATGAATGCCCATATGATCGACGACTATTTCCTCTGCATGAAAGAAGGTTGGGGTGTACCCGATGAGGCGGCCGAAGAAGGAAAGCGCGCTACGAAACTCGAACTCGCGAAGGGCCTGCCATATATTTCTTATGTTGCGTACTACAATAATGAACCCGCAGGATCCGGAATTCTGAGATATGTCGACGGAGAAGGATATTTGATGGGAGGGAGTGTACGTCCAAAATTTCGATCCAAGGGGGTTTATAGTGCCATGATCAAACACCGAGTGGACGTCATGCTCGCTCAAGGGGCGCGATATGCTTTGGTTCAGGCTATCACCACAACCTCCTCACCTATTTTGCAAAAATTAGGTTTCAAAAAACTCGTTTCGTCGTCGGAATATCAAAAACACCCTTAGCTATTAAGTAACTGGGAAAACTCTAGAGCAAACGTGTGGGCATCGCCGGGCCAGCGAGCTGAGATATAGTTCCCGTCCACAAGTGCAAATCCTCGAGATAGATTTTCCATATTATCGCGACCCAAAGGTGAGGGACCTTTAATAAAATCTTTTTTAGAAGCCAAGTGGGATTTGACCTCGGACTCAACGGTCTGAGGATAGGTGCGATAGTAATTGCCAAGCCAAGTACAGGTAAGCAGCCAAGCAGATATTTCCTGAGCGCGCAAAAGAGCCGTAGTTTTTCGTCCAAAGAGAACACTTTTGCCGTCGATTCCCTGACTACGAGCGGCCAACAGAACCCCGTGGCAAATGGCGCCCACGGGTTTTTTTGACTTAAAAAATTCAGTGACTGTTTTTTGAAGAACTGGGGATTCTAAATATTCTCGCATGCCTCGCGCGTGTCCACCCGGTAAGAGAATTCCACCAAAATTTTCCGGTCGGATATCAGACCACTTGATGGGATTTTGAAATTCTTTGGAGGCTAACATTTCTTGATATGCTTGACGGCCATGGACGTCGGCTCTCAAAATCGGCGAGAAAATTCCCAAACCTTTGCCGGTAATCATTCGTTGATCGCACGCCGCTGGTTTTCCATGAGGTGTCGAAAAAACGATTTGTACACCATGGGTAGACAAAACTTTCCACGGCACTGCCGCCTCTGTGGGATCAAAATCCAAAGCGGGCAAAGGCATGAGTACTTGTCGAGGAAACATTACTCAGCAGACTTTTGGGTGCCATCCAAAGGAAAAGTCAAACCGATGGTGTTAAATCCAGCGTCGACAAAATGGATTTCGCCGGTGACACCACTGGCAAGGTCGCTGCACAAATAAAGAGCTGCTTTGCCCACTTCGTCTTGGCTTATGTTACGACGAAGAGCCGTCATTTGCCCCGCAGTATCGAGAATACTTCGAAAGCCACGAATGCCACTGGCGGCCAATGTTTTAACGGGGCCCGCTGAAATGGCATTCACACGAATGCCGCGAGATCCTAAATCGTAGGCCAAATATCTGGTGGATGCTTCAAGTGCAGCTTTTGCCACACCCATCACGTTATAATGGGCCACTACTTTTTCGGCGCCATAGTAAGTCAACGTGAGAGCATTGCCACCGTCGTTCATCAAAGGCGCAGCGGATTTCATCACTCCAATAAACGAGTAAGCTGAAATATCCAAAGCCAAGCGAAAGCCTTCTCTAGAAGTGTTTAAAAATGAACCTTGCAGCTCATCTTTGTTGGCATAGCCGATGGAATGAATCAAAATATCGAATTTGCCCCATTTGCTTGCGACGAGCTTAAAAAAATTCTCGATAGAAGCATCACTGCCTACGTCGCACTCGCCTACAAAGTCAGCGCCAATTTCGGCGGCCAAAGGTTCCACTCGTTTTTTGAGTGCGTCACCGACGTAACTAAACGCTAACTTGGCGCCATTTTTTTTGAATTGTTGGGCAATGCCCCACGCCAGCGAGCGTTCGTTGGCCACACCTAAAATGAGAGCTTTTTTTCCTTGAAGCAGCATAAAGACTCCGTCGGTATTTTAAGAAATTTTAGGCCTGATAGCCCGATATCCCTCGAAGATAGCGAACGGCCTCGATCAAATCTACTTTAAAACTGGCCTTCTCGAGCACGTCAGAAGCAATAAACAAAGAACTTTGAATTTCTTCGGGCGAAAAGCCTGAACCAGCCATCCAATTGTTCAAATGAGGTGTACCCCAATGACAAGCGGCGGCACTGTAAACATCGTATCCTTTTTTACTCAAGAGCTCGGTCAAAGCCGAACCGTCACATCCAAAAACACTTAAAACCGCCCGATCGTACAATCGATTTTTTTTGTCGCCATGTTGTAAGAGCGAGCTAACACCGGGCACTTCGCGGGCAAAACCCAATTCAAAATTGTCCACCGTTTGAATTTTTTCGTTTTCATCGTGGGCCACTTGATGGTCTTTGATATATTTTTTAAGTGCTTCCACGTGAGCCCATTTAAAATGGGGTTTGCCCCAAAAAAGATTTTCACCATGAAGACGCTCGCCGCCAATCCAAAATGCCAATGAACCAATATCAAGATCGGGTTCATAAACAAAAGCTTCAAAGGGAGTTTGGGGTATTAACAAACCCCTTTCCCAAAAAGCACTGGGACCATAACCAATGAAAAACATTTGTTTGGAAGCGCAATGACTGCGCACCCACTCCACAGGATAAAGTGCACCTAAAAGAGGAGTGGCAAAACTGGCAGCAATAAAAAGTGTGTCTTTTTTAAGTGTGGCCATGGCGGCATCGGCCGCTTCTTTACTGGGAGCCTTTAAATTCACGGGAATTTCCTGAACAGTAAAGCCCTCGCGCGCAAAACCTCGCACCACTTCTTGCAAAGGCGACGGCAAAGCTCCAAAACGAGCAATACTTCTTTTATGAGGAAATAAATTAGCCAGGCCGCGCAGTAAATCATTTAAAGCATGGGTAGAATCCAGCGCCAGATCGAGACGCATCTCCGACGGCAAATGGAGAGTCTCACGCACTTGAGCCGTCTGCTTTTCGAGAGTCTCAAAATGTTCTAAATCTAAGCGCATGCTATTCCTCGTAGCCTTGTTCGCGTCTCAAAGTGCGCGGCATGTGAGTTAAATCCACGGTCAAATGCCTGACTTGTTGGCGTGCCACAGGAAAACTTTTACTTTGCTGCAAACTTTCGGTGGGGCAAGCTCTGATGCAAATTCCACACAATACGCAAGCGGAAAAATCGATCTTGAAACTCGTCACACGCTCCTCAAAAAGAATGCCTTTGCTGGTGCGTGGGATTTTTTCGGTGTTGGTAAAAGGCTCCGAAGTAATATCGATACATTGCACAGGGCAAACTTTTTCGCATTGATGACAACCAATGCATTCGGCAAAATTATTGCGAAGTCCAGCTCGCGCCACTGCAGGCACTGCGCGGTGGACGTAGGGGTATTCTACGGTGGCCGTGGGCCATTTCCAAAAAGTTCTCAGGCGCTTGTAAACTACTCGTGTGAGTTGCATCACAGTGTTTCAGCCTCCTCGGGATCCACTCCAAGGCTCGCAATAGCTAAATCCAAATCATCACTGCGAATGCCGACGAGCAAAGTTTCAAGATAAGGCCAAACTCTTTGGCCCGAGGAAAAAATTCTCATGTTCAAAATTTTCTGATCCTTGATGACTACAGCTGCAGTGAATGCGCCCTTAGAGGCTTCGCTGGTGGCTTTAAAAATTCCATCTTTAAGCATGGGCGGATTTTTTTCGCTCGCAGGTAAAACACCGCCATCGGACGGCATCTGACTCGAGACTTTATCAATGAGCTGCAAACTCAATTCGATTTCTTGGCAAGCAATTTGAACTCGTGCCCAAGCATCACCCGTTTGAAGACTGGGAATTTTAAAATCAAAAAATGGATAAGCGCCATAGGGGCGTTGTTGCCGAGCATCGTAAGCCACACCCGAAGCTTTGCCAACGACTCCCCACCAACCCCGGTGTTCCACAACGGCAGGATTAATCTTGAGCAACCCCGAAAGCCGACTCTCAATCATGGGATCACTAAAAAAATCCACCCAACGATCCCACTGAAAACGCCACCCTTTTAAAAAGCTCCGCACTTTTTGTGATTCACCGATGGACAATACCCGATGGCATCCACCCAATTTAAAGGCATGGGGCAAAACACGGCCACCCAATAATTCCTCGGTGATCAAAAATATTTGTTCACGCAGCAAAAGAATTTCTTCGCGCAAAGAAAAGAGACGAAGCACTTGGCAGATTTTTCCCAAGTAAGTAGTAAACCAGATCAAACGATTGATTTCGCCGTGCAATGTGCGCACATACTGAATGCGCTCAGGCACTTGAACATCGGCCGATTCTTCAAGGGCCATGGCCAAACACCATTCAGCGGCTAAAGGACACAAACTGTCAAAACGATCGGCCCAGCCGATCATGTTGTCTAAATCCAATTGTTGCAAAGCTTGCCAAAGAGGGCGGCGTTCGCGCCCTTTTTTAAAATGCACACTGCGAACCACATCTCCGTCATAGCTCACTGTTTTTTCAAGCATAGGCGAAGACCTCCTCCATTTGTCGAACCACCGGTTGTAGAGTTTCGACGGCCAGAAAAGGAGTTTCGATGATGAGTTCAAAATTCCAACGATAAGAAAATAAAATGATGTATGTGGATTTGGCAGCATTGAGTGTGCCGACCAATAATTTAAAATCGGCAGCATCACGAAGTGCTCGAGCGACATCGACTAATTCTGCGTTATCGATGGCAATGGGAGTGCCTAAATTTTCTTGTACACGCGCCTTCAATCCTGCCTTTGTGAAAGCTTGACTAACGATGTTTGAAAGCGCCATGGAGAACCTTTTCAGCTTTGGGGCCAGGGTTGAGTTTGCGTTGCAATTCAAGCACTGCATCTAAAAGAGCTTCAGGACGAGGAGGACACCCGGGCACGTTCACATCCACGGGAATGAGATCGCTGGCTTTAATCACTTTGCCGAGCATGCTTCCGGTGGGAGTATAGGGACTTCCCGACAAGACACAACTTCCGACGGCAATCACCGATGTGGGTTTACGCATGATCGAATAAGCGGCTTTGATTTCTTCGGCACGCTCCTCGTTAATCCAACCGGCCACGATCATGAGATCGGCCTGATTGGGACTCTCGGCAATTTCGTCCACACCCAATCGCTGCCAATCGTAAGTGGCCAATCCCGCATTTTGAATTTCCACCGAACAACACCCGCTGGATAAAACCCACGGAATGTGGTGCTTGGAACTCAAAACCTGCGCCAAATTTTGAACCTTCGTCGTCCACCAATTCATCCCATAAATGGTAACGAATACCGACGATCAACGCCACCTTTTCCTTCGCCAGCCCTTGTCAAAACCTCAGCTCCCTTAATTCAACCGGACCATAAACCCACGGAACTGAATGCCCTCCTGATTCAATCAAAAGACCGTAAAGCCTGCGCGTGGGGAGCGGCATCCTGCCTTGCGGGGCCCCCAAAGCCGGCGCATCCTGCGCCCCCGAATCCCCACGCTCCGGCTTTACAATCTTTTGATTGAATCAACACCCTTCATGATGGGGAGTTTTTTCTTCTTAGATTTTGATTTCAATTTTCTTCGAATGGGAAAGCTTCAGAGCGAGGGAGTGTAAAGCCGAAGGACGGGAGTCGGGGGGCCATGGATGGCCCAGCTCCGGGGCCCCGCAAGCCATGGATGGCGCTCCCGTCCTGAGGTTTTACGCTCCCTCGCTCGGTTGTTTAGCACGAACGATCTTTTGGATTGAATCAAGTGGTCCGAGTTTTAAATTGTTTCGGGAATTGTGAAAGAGGCTCGGAGGATGAAGCCCCAGAGGCGGGCGCGGTTGATGGTAACACCTTCGGGAGTGGGATTGAGATTGAGAGTTCGGTAGAGAGCTTCTACACCGAATTGTGAATTTAATTGGTAGCCCGCACCCGCTTGAAAGCCCAAGGCACCGGAAAGATTTCCTGTACTCGCTAAGACCAACGGAAAATTGATTCCGCCCAAAGTGTAAATGTGAGGAGTGAATGCGTAAACCATGTTGGGTTCGAGAACAATGAAGCTCGCCGTGGGGTCTGCACCTGTGTTGGAGTCTTGCAAAAACACATCGCCTTTGAGTGTGCGCGCAAATTCGTAACTCACCACGGGCATAAACGTGAATTCGTGGCTGACAATATTTGTGTAGCGAGCGCCTAAAAAGAAAGCGCCATTGGAATTGGCCTTGGAATCAAAACTTGTTTCTCCAGCAGTGTCATTCATTTGTAACTGATTGGCTGTGGAGTAACCCCCAACAAAACCCCAGCCAACGGTGGAAGTCATGGGTTGAGCCGCCGTGGGTTTTGGCAATTTAGTTTTTTGCTTTTGTAAATTTTGAGAATACTGAGCAAAACTGGAAGTCGAAAAACAAAGACCCAATGCCACTACGAGCAAAGCATTTTTCATTTTCCCGCCTTCAGACGTTCTTCGTCGTCCACATGACTGACCACACCACCCTTATGAGAAGGTCGATAGGCCAAGTAGTTGATGTCATAAACCATGTTTGCCCCAGCTGCCAAAGGCGCTTGGTGCTCAGGCCCCATGCGAATGGCATCCACAGGACAAGCTTCTTCGCAGTATCCGCAAAACACACAGCGCAAAATATCGATTTCGTAACTAATGGGATATTTTTCTACGGTGGGATCATCATGCTCGGCTGCCATAATGGTAATACACTCGGCGGGACAGTTGGTTGCACACAGCATGCAAGCTGTGCAACGAAGGCTGCCGTCTTTTTTTACCGTCAAAATATGATTGCCTTTAAATCGCGATGAATACGGATATCGCTCTTCGGGGTAATTGATCGTCGTCATTTCGCTGCGATGGCTCAAATTCCAAAGCATGTGTCGCATGGTGATGGCCATGCCGGTAAGAATGCCAGGCAGATACCATTTAGCTTTTGCCGACGGACGTTTAACGACTGCCATATTGCTCTCCTCGAAGTGGAGGTTTTTGCCCAGGTAAACCAACGGGCTCAACAGTTGCGGGACGGCTGGGTGCGAGAGCCACTTTGCGTCCCCGCTCCAAACGCTTTCCTGCCAAAACTGTGGCCACATCTAGTAATGCTAAACTATCGGGCACAATCAATGTGCCCGCTTGAATTTTTTGAGCCATTCCTTTGAAGTTCACAATAGTTCCTGTTTTTTCTACGAAACTTTTCAAGGGCACAACCCATTTCAAACTGGTAAACCAATCATTTTTACAAGTGGTCAGGTAAGCTACATTTTTTGCTTTCGCTAATGTTGCCACGCGCGCTTGCAAATCAGGATACACCGCTTGATTTTCGGGCCCCGCCACGATGAGTGTATCGACGGCACCAGATTGAATATCCGATTCTAAATCTTTCCATGTTAATTTTTTAAGACCACTGGCTTCAATAGCAGCGAGCATCCCTTTGGTGTTGGGATTTTTATCACCTCGTAAAAGCAGTCCGTCAAAGGAATCAAAAGTTTTTTCGTTGTTCTGCCACCAATAAACTTTTTGGCCTTTGAATTCGTTTTTAAATGTTTCTAACAAAGCTGTGTATTCTTCGTTGGTAAACTGGGCTGTGAGGACCAAACCCACTCGACCGCCCGAAGCCAAAGCCGCCGCTCGCACTTGAGACAAAACTTGTTCCACTTGAGTGGGAGCTTCGCTCTCGGAGATATCTGGCGAAATTTCCACACCATGGATTTTTCCGTCGTTAATGACCGCGTGCAGTTGGCGGTATTCTTTATTGGCGTGCTTGTAAGCCAAGCGCCCTTCGTCACACATCCAAAAGCCGTTCACCTCGGGATTCACGCGCGGCTTAATGCGGTAAACACCGTTGAGGTTATAGCTCACCGAAATGCTGCAACCGGTGGAACATCCTGTGCAAATCGTATCGAATTCTTTTAAAAACCACACGCGCTGCTTAAAGCGAAAGTCTTTACTGGTGAGAGCCCCCACTGGACAAATGTCCACCGTGTTCACACTGTAGTTGTTATTGAGAGGACGATCTTCAAAAGTTCCAATTTCGCTGCGATCGCCGCGATTAAAAATTCCCAGCTCATTGGTTTTGGTTACTTCTTCGGTAAAACGCACACAGCGAGAACACAAAATGCATCGCTCAGCATCCAACACCACTCGATCGCCCAGCGAAACCACTTTTCTTTTTTTCACTTTGCGCTGATTCATTTCGGGATCATACAAACCATAGCGCATGTAATAGTCTTGCAGTTTGCACTCACCGGCTTGATCACAGATGGGACAATCCAAGGGATGATTGATCAAATGAAAATCCAAAGCCCACTTAACGGCCTCTTGAACTTTAGGTGTGTCCGTGCGAATTTTCATGCCCTCAACCACAGGGAGATTGCAGGCAATTTGCAATTTGGGATTGCCTTCGACCTCGACCAAACACATGCGACACACACCGGCAATGGAAAGCCCCGGATGCCAGCAATAGTGGGCGATGTTCATATTTAATTGCATGATCGCTTGAATGACCGTTTGGCCATTGTCGACTTCGGTGTTGACTCCGTTAATGGTGAGCTTGGGCATAGCAATGTCCTTTAATTTTGCAGCGCTGTTCTTTGACGTGATACTCAAATTCGTCGCGAAATTTTTGTACAAAACTGATGGCCGGCAGTGCTGCGGCTTCAGAAAGTGCGCAGATGGTTTTTCCAATCATATTTTTTGCTACTGTGTCGATAAGAGCCACATCACTTAATTTTGCTTTTCCACTTTGCACTGACTGAGTGAGTTTTTCGAGCCAGCCCGTGCCCTCACGGCAAGGAGTGCACTGCCCACAAGATTCGTGGTGATAAAATTTCATGAGGACACCTAAAAGATCCACCATGCACTGTTTGTCGTCGATCACAATCACACCACCGGACCCCAGCATGGAACCTGCGGCGGCCAAAGCTTCGTAGTCCATGGTTACTTTTTGAATTTCATCCAAATTGAGAATAGGAGCCGATGACCCGCCGGGCACACAAGCTTTGAGTTTGTACCCATCTTTCATGCCGCCGCACTCATTATTAATGAGATCAATGAGTTTGTAGCCCAGAGCCACTTCGTAAACGCCCGGCTTTTTAACATTGCCGCCCACAGAAAAAAGTTTTGTGCCCGGAGATTTTTCGGTGCCGTATTTTTTATAAGCGATCCCACCATTGTGAATCACCCAAGGTACAACGGCCAGTGTTTCCACATTGTTCACTACCGTGGGTTTTTCGAGATACCCTTTGATGGCAGGAAAAGGTGGCTTTAATTTAGGTTGACCTTTTTTTCCTTCGAGAGAAGAAATCAAACCAGTTTCTTCACCCACGATATAAGCACCCGCTCCTCGATACACATCCATGTCGTGGGAAAATCCCGAGCCTAAAATGTTTTTTCCTAAGTAGCCTGCATCGTAGGCTTCACGAATGGCTTTTTCTACGACCTTGTAAGGGTAATTGTATTCGCCACGAATATAAATGTAGCTTTTTAAAGATCCAATGGCATAAGCCGACACAATCATTCCTTCAATCAATTGGTGCGGGGCCCTCTCCATCATTAATCGATCTTTGAAAGTTCCCGGCTCACCCTCGTCGGCATTGCACAGCAAATAACGAGGCTCATTATTTTTTGGCAAAAAACTCCATTTGGTCCCCGTAGGAAATCCCGCTCCGCCCCGGCCTCTCAAGCCAGACGCTTTGACTTCGTTGATAATTTCGTCGGGCTTCATTTTGAAGGCCTTAGCCAAAGAACTGTAGCCACCTAATTTTTCGTAGCCTTTAAGAGTTGCAAATTCTTTTTTATCGTAGTGTTCGGTGAGTAATTTAATTTCCATGGCCTACCTAAGACTTTCTAATAATTTATCAATTTTTTGGTGATCCAAGTTTTCGTGGTACTCGTCGTTGATTTGCGCCATGGGTGCGGTGTCGCAACTGCCCAAGCATTCAACACCACTCACGGTGAATCGCCCGTCCTTAGAAATTTCACCGGGCTTTACTCCCACTTTGTCGCAAATGTAATTCAAAGTTTCGCGAGCCCCCACGCAAGCGCACACAATATTGGTGCACACTTGAATATGGTATTTGCCGACGGGCGTTTTGTTAAACATGGTATAAAAAGAAGCCACTTCAGAAATGCGGCTTTGAGGAATACCCATCAATTTAGAAAGTTCATCAATCACAGGAGGTGTAATATACCCGTATTCTTCTTGCGCTTGGTAAAGAGCAGGAATAATGGCCGACTCAATGGTTTCGTAGCGAGCCAATTCTTTTTTTATAAATTCCTTACCCTTGGCCGACAATTCGGTTTTCATTCACAGCCCCCTAGCGATCCAACTCGCCCGCAATGACGTTCAAACTTCCCAATGCCGCAATCACATCGGCGACCATTTGACCGGTCACCATTTTTGGAAATGCTTGATAAATGTAAAAACAAGGTCCCCGACAATGCAAACGATAAGGCCTGGGGCCGCCATCACTCACCAAGTAAAAACCTAATTCCCCGTTAGCACCTTCGGTTACATCATAGAGCTCACCCAAAGGAGGCCTGATCCCTTTGATCACCAACATAAAGTGATTCATCAAACCTTCAATGTTTCCGTAAACGTCTTTCTTTTCGGGGAGTACAATATTTTTATCGCGCACAGTGTAGTCGCCACCGGGCATGTTTTTGAGTACTTGCTCGACGATGTTCAAAGATTGTTTCATTTCTTCCAAGCGCACCAAATAACGGTCGTAGGTATCGCCGGCAGTGCCAATGGGAATGTCAAAATCTAAATGTTCATAATTGTAATAAGGCTGAGCTTTGCGCAAATCCAAATTCACACCAGCTGCTCTTAAGCAAGGGCCCGTAAATCCATAGTTAATGGCATCTTCGGCAGAAATTTTTCCCACACCACGGGTGCGCTCAATCCAAATTTTATTTTCCGTGAGAAGCTTATCAAGTTCAAACACCGCCTTGCGAATGCCTTTGACTGTATCAAGACAATCTTGTTCCCAACCCGGAGGATTGGGATAAGCCATGCCTCCAATACGCGTAAGAGCAACAGTGAGCCGAGCTCCGCACAATTTCTCAAACAGCGTGTACACTTTTTCTCGCTGCTCAAATAAATAGAAAAATGCCGTGAGGGCCCCGATGTCGACGGCATTGGTACCAATGCACACCAGATGATCAATCACCCGAGAAAGTTCTGATAAAATAATACGCATGGCCATAGCTTTGTCGGGAATTTTGATGCCGAGCATGCGCTCCACGGCTTTGCAGTAACCCACGTTGTTCATAGGTGCTGAGCAATAATTGAGACGATCGGTGTACGGAATCACTTGGTTATAAAAATGGGTCTCGGCCATTTTTTCAAAACAGCGGTGCAAAAATCCAATTTCCACCGAGCAACGATTGATGGTTTCACCGTCGAGCTGGGCCATAATTCTGAGTGTACCGTGAGTGGCAGGATGCGTGGGCCCAATGTTGATAGGAATCAGATCTTTGTTGGGGTCTTCGACATACGACGGATCGTTGTCAAAATGGATGGGCAACACTTCGGTACAATGTTGTTGGTGATTGGCGTCGTAATCTTTGCGCAGAGGGTGACCCTTAAACTGATGATGAGTTAAAATTTTTCGTAAATTAGGATGGCCTTTAAAAATAAGGCCGTACATGTCGTAGGCCTCGCGCTCGGCCCAATCGGCCGATTTAAAAATGTCACATACCGTATCGATGGTTTCATCTTCGCCCACGGGAGTTTTGATGCGCACCCGTTTGCCACTTTTGGGAGAATACATGTGATAGACAACGTCAAAACGTTTTTGCCGTGTGGGATAATCGGCACCACACACGTCCATTAAAAATTCAAATTGATGTTGAGTTTTGAAATGTCCCACCAGCTCACGGATATTTTCTTTTGGCACAGTAACGGAAAAATCCCCGAAGGCTTCGCCGTACTCGAATTTGTTACCGGGAAATTTTTGTGCAAGATCGTCGCGAATTTGTTGATAACTCATGGACGTGGCCCCTCGGGATTGGGTTTCCAATTTCTATGTCGATTGGGCGGAAGTTTTCCCGCCTGAATTAATTTTTGAATGAGCATAATGCCGTCGATGACAGCTTCGGGTGTGGGAGGACATCCCGGGACATAAACATCTACCGGTACTACTTTATCAGCCCCTTGCAACACATGGTAGGAACGATAAAATCCACCGGAGCTGGCACAAGCACCCATACTCAATACGTATTTGGGTTCAAGCATTTGATCGTAAATGTGTTTTAAAACAGGCGCCATTTTTTCGTTGATAGTGCCCGCAATGATGAGCAAATCACTCTGTCGAGGAGAAAACCGTACAACCTCGGCACCAAAGCGTGCGATGTCGTAACGAGGTCCCACCACCGACATAAATTCGATGCCGCAACAAGCAGTACCAAAGGGCAAAGGCCACAACGCATTTTTGCGGCCCCACGAAATGAACTTGTCCATTTTTGTGGTCATGGCACCGGAGTGCAGAAATTGTAACTCATCAACTGCATCGACCACGACTTTAGAGGGGGTTGGTCCTGAACTACTCCCAGAATTTGTCGCCATAATTTTCCTAATATGTTGATTGAAATTGAACACCTAACTGTTGCTGACTTTTAAGGTTTTAGCAAGGGCGTTCGTTTTCTTTATGCATGGTGTTATAACTGTGCGTCAGATGTTGTCGTTTTCGATAAAAAATTCGTCTAAAATAAAAGTATGGGCAAGATTCCGTCGGGGTTTCAGAAGGCTGGTAATCACGGGTATACAAAAAAAATCAGCAAATCCGAATTGCTTTCAAAAAAAGCCGAAGTGATTGAAAAAGTCCGCTCTCAAAAATCCGCACAACCTGGCAAACCAGAGCCCCAGGCTGTAACAAAAGATGGCTATTCGGTCAAAGCGGAGAACGCTTATCAGATGGGGCGAGCCGAACAAGCCAATTTTTTCCCCACCTACTCGAAAATCATTCCCAAGGCCGTCGCCGCCCCAGGAGATCCCGACAGCGATGAACCGGACGAAATTGACGACGCGCCCCAACTGGCCCAAGCCGACGAAGCTGCACCCGCCGATGAGGGAGAAAACTCCAAGGTCAAAGAAAAAGCCCGCAATCTTCTGCACATGGATTTTTTCCCACCCGCACAAAAAAAAGTGCTGCAAGAAATTTTGGATAAGGACGAGAAAAAGAAGTGAGGGTTTTGCTGAGGGAGGTCGGTACTTCGCTTGGTTTGGCTCTTTGGAGTTAGTTGCTTTGTGGGGTTTTGTGCTTGCCTCAGCTGAGTGGGACGCAGCGGGGCTTGACCGTCCTTGGCGGCCTTTCTGACGGCCGTCGTGGCCGTCAGAGTGAAATAGTTTGAAGAGTTTTAATTTCTTTTTTTAAATCCAAAAAAATCCAACCTCAACTTGGTCGACCGATCACGATGATCGGTCGAAACAGGAGCTCGAGGGCAGAGCCCTCGAATCTCACGGATGGTCAGGCTAAGTAAAAAGAATGGGCAGCTATCCACCTCCGCTGGCGGAGATGAGTTTTTAATTTCCAAAAAATAATTTCACTCAAGTTAAAAAAAGTGTTGACATCAGTTTCTTTAGACTTTTGTTTTTAGCAAATCATCGTCGGCAATCTTCTTTAATGCATTCAAAAACGCGCTATCCTTGAGTATGTGTTATCTTAATTTTAAAATTCATGGGGTATCATTTCTATCTGCATAACTCAGCGTATATCTTAACCTTGCTCGAAATTTTCACTCAAAAATTCTTGTGCTATATTGCCTTAACTTTTTTTGTGAAAGGATGCGCGCTTTATGAATTCAAACTTAAATCAGCTTTCTGCTCATGTACTTGTTGAGAGGCTTAAAAAACTTGTTCAAGATGAAAGAAGAGTTTTAACAGTTATACTTGAGCATCTTTTAGAAGTGGAGCTTAGAAAGTTATTTTTAGACTATGGGTATTCTTCCATTTATGAATTTGCTGCAAAGCAGCTTGGTTATTCTGAGCCTGCAGCTCATAGAAGAATTTCAGCTATGCGATTAATTAAAGTACTTCCAGAAGTTAAAGAAAAACTTGAGGGTGGAGCATTAAGTCTAACAGTTGTAGCCCAAGCTCAGAGCTTTTTTGTTCAAGAAAAAAAGCAAAGCAAGAGAGTTTATTCTGCTCAAGAAAAAAGAGAAGTTTTAGAGCTTTTAGAAGGTAAATCTAAAAAAGAAACTGAAAAAGAATTAATTAAGTTAAGCCCCAATGCTCTTCGTCCAAAAGAGAAAGTAAGACGCATTAGTGAAACTGAGTCTGAGCTCACGTTCATAGCTTCTGATACACTCCTAGAAAAAGTTAATCGATTTAAAGAGCTCACCTCACATAAAAACTCTCAAGCTAGCTTTTCAGAGCTTTTTGATCAAATGGCTGAAATTGTACTTAATAAAATTGATCCACTAAAGAAAAAATCGGCCACACCAAAATCAACTCCGCCGGCGGAGTTGAAATTATCTTCCAACAATCCTCGCCATGTCCCTTCTAAGATCAAGAATTTCGTTTGGCACAGAGATCAGGGGCAGTGTTCAATTTGCGCTTCAAAATATTTTGTTCAAATTGACCACATCCGACCTATTGCATTGGGGGGACAAAGCAGCTCAGAAAATTTGAGACTTCTTTGCGCGGGACATAATAAAAGGGCGTGGGAGAAAAATCTCGGCTACTGACTCGCCTTTAAATATTGCGCCCACAAATGGGGCATCACTTTACTTAACGTCAGCTGGCAATGTTTGGTTTTTTTCACCGGATCCACACAAGCACTGGCCCAATGATAAACTTCCAGATGACCCAAATTATGGCCGTGAACCATGGAGTATTCTGGCACAATGCCGTCGTTTCGATCTCCGTAAGGTGAGCCGTTTAAATGACGTTGTCGAAGTTCTTTGGCAACGATGCGGCGAGATATTTCGAGCGTGGGATTGGGAATGAAATGCATGGAGCTAGTGAAGCTAAAATATTGCACTTGCGGATTGTCCGCGATGTCTTGGGCCGCAAAGAACTCCACTGGAGTACCTCGTCGATCTACGCGAAGCTCAGGCAAGTAATGAAGGTTTTGAGGCGTAAACGCTATCCACTGTGCCACCCGTCCATAAAAGTCTACGGAACCTTCTTGTTGGTGGTCGATGGCAAAATCAGCTATGGGCGATCCTCGGTGCGGAGTAGAAATTGTGGTAACAGAATAAATGCTGTCTTTCACACGTGAGTCCTGTGCCAGGAGTCGAGCAATCAATCCGCCCATGCTATGACCCACTAAAATTATTTGTCGTCTGAGATGATTTTGTTTTTGAATCATCCGCGCGCATTCTTCCGCACGCTCTTCAAGGGTTCGAGCATCTTGATCTTCTGTGGCTGGGCAAACCAAAGAACCAATACCGCGAGATTTCAACTGCTGTTGAAACTCCTCAAAATACTGGTCAGATTTAAGAACCTTTAAAACACCGCCAAAGTTCTTAATAAATATTTTGGAGCCCGATGAACCCGATCCCGGAATCAAAACAACCAATGGTGTGGCTTGGGCTTTCAGAGCAATGCTCGTCAAAAATAGGGCAAAGAAAACGATTCGAACCACAAAAATCCCTCAAAACAGAATTAATTTGCAAACGGGAGTCCATAACCGTCAGCAATAAGATCCATGAGGACAGCACGATGAGCCCTTTTTCGTCACCCAATAGGGGATTTTTTCCAATTTTTACTGGGCGAGTTTGCGGTACTTTTTAACCGTCAGGCGATTGGTGTCGGCCTCTGACTTCCATTTTTTGATTTCGCCCTGATAGGATTCGCGTTTTTTCTCCCAAGATTGTTTGTCGGCCATGGCTGTTTTTTCTTTGTCATCCAAAGCCTTTTCGATGTCTTGAGCCGATTTCTTTTGTTCGGTCCATTCCACCTTTTCTTTTTCAATTTGGGCGAGTTGTTGATTGTACTGATTCATGTTCTCATCGCGCTTTGTTTGATTGGCTTCAAGCTGAGCTAAACGAGCTTTGAGCTGCTCAATTTGTTTTTGCTCTTTGTCTTTAGATGCTTTTTCTTTTTCAATATGCTGGTTCAACTGGGTTTGTTGCTTTTGCATGGTGGCAATATTCTGATCGGCCTTCTTCACGTTCTCGCGAATGTTTTTACGTTGAGTTCCTAAATTTTTAAGAGTCTCGTTAACCGTTTGGATATTCTTTTGAACCACGCCTAAATTTTCTTCGTAAGACGCCAAGTTCTTTTCGCTGTTGTTGGCGTTGGTTTCCATTTGATCCATGCGCTTTTTTACTTCTTCGTCAGCACGAACCACCATGGGCATTAATAAAAGCACTACTACAAAAGTTGATAAAAAATAAATGCTCTTCATACACTACTCCTTTTGGGCCACGGTATTTTGACAATTGTTTTTGAGCGACGAACGATAATTACCAATCTCGTCTTCCCAAAATTCACCCTCAAATTCCCATTTGGCTTTTTCAGGTGAAGGACCACGAGGCATCTGGATTTTTTGTCCAGGGACATACTTTGGAGGAGCACCACCGGCCATATGAGAGCGCAAGTTTTCTCCGCTCCCCGCATACACTTCATAGCGCAAGAATTCATTGTTGGCCAATTGCAGCTTGAGATCGCGAGCGGTGTCTTTGAGATGTTTTCTTAAAGAGAGTGCTGCCATTTCTTTCCATTTTGTTTTTGCCGCAGCAATTCTATTCAACGCCAAAGGTTGCATGGCTTTAAAACCCTTTTCCCCCTCGCCCAAAACTTCTAGTTTAAAAGCAAGGACCTCCACAAGGTCTTGATCATTTCTGAGTTCCTGCTTCCAAGCGTTCATGTTTTTCATGGCACCTGGAGTGACGGGAGCTTTTTTGATCAGCTCTTTAAGCTGAGCCACGTGTTGTTGAGTGCGAATGCGTTTTGCAGTTATATTTTTACGGTCTTTATCAATGAGGCTTCGAATAAATCCGTAACCTTCACCCTCGTCGACAAATTGGTTAATGGCTTCTTGAGCGTTCAAGAAATCTTTATGGTGGGCGATTTCGCGCACCACCTGATAAGGTAAACCATCCACATCAGCCGTTGACTTGACGTTGCTCAAAAATTTAACGGCCGTGGTGTAGTAGTAAACCGATTCCTTGCGCGCCTCCATGTAGCGATCCATTTTATCCAGCCAAGGTTGATATTTACTTTCGAAATAGCTCAAAGTTTTAAATGCATCACCGTATTGACAAATGTTGAGGTAGCCAATGGTGCGCACCACGTAACTTTCAGACTTGTAAGCTCCATCAAAGTAAGGTGATTGAATGGAGTGCATATTTCCAATGGCACCCGGCGCATCTTTGGTTTGCAATTGAGCCCAGCCCATTTCGGTGAGTGCCTGAATCCAAAGCGGGTGCTCCTTAGGAACACGCTGGTAGGCATCGACCGCTTCTTTAAATTTCGCATTTTGAAAAGCCACACGACCCAAATTTAAATTCACCAAAGCAGCCACTTCTTTATCCCCACCCTTTTGAGCAAACATCTCGGCCAATTTGCGCTGGCGCTCCATGGATTGGTTTTTCTTCCCCAATAAATATTCGGCCACACCGGCGATGTACTGTGCACGAACGTAGTTGGGGTCCTTGGCCGTGATGTGTTCTGCTTCGTCCAATGCTTTTTGATAATTGCCTTTGTGCAAATTGTATTTAGCCTCTAAGAACGCTTCGCTGTCATCAATGGCAGGAGTGTGCAGACTACGATCCTTCACACCTTTAAACAAATGAGCCAACTGTTCTTCGTGGCGGTATTGATACTCACTCAAAAGAGTTTCCATGGTGGTTTTCATGAAACGGCGATCTTCAGAGCGCATCACTGTACCTAAAACATGGATGGCCTCGTTGGGAAGTTTCATTTCACTCAAGCAAATTCCCAAATGATAGCTGGCGGTAATTTGAATGTCTTCGTTTTTAGATTGAGTCAAATCACTGAGTAAACCAGCCGCTTGATGGCACAAATCTTTTTTGCCAATGAGGATCAATGCGCGCAGCATTTTAAGATCCTCGGCATTGAATGCCACCACAGGCAGCAACTGAATGGGCTTTTCATCTTGTAATGTGTAAGTGAGGCTAGCGACTTTTTCTAAAGTCACTTTTTGTTCGGCAAGCAACACGGGAATAGACAATTTTTCAGCCGGTGTGGCAATGATAAAAGGCACCACATCTTTTAAAAATTTATCATGCTCCCCTTGTGACAAAGTCGGAACCAAGGGCAATTCGTTGATGGCTTCACCTTTGATCAACGGAAATGCCTCTACTTCTACGGGTACAAAAGACACGGCCAATTCAGGTTCGCGTCCAATATACAAAAGAGGAATATTGGGAATGGTTTTATTTTTAAGAGCTTTCAACTTTGCTGATTCTAAATAAGGCACACCGGCTTTGGTGCGAGCCAATTTTGGCGAAGCAGGAATGGCAGCTTTTGCCACCGATACCACTGGTGTGCTTTTCATTTGTTTTAAAAGTGCAGGGTAACTTTTTGTCACGGGCACAGACACTTCAGCCACTGGTGCTTTAGCAGCAGGAGCTGTTTCAGTACCTGGAGCGACGGCCACCGGTGCGGTTGTTTCAACCACAGGTTTGTCTTCGCTGGCTGGGGTGCGATCTGCGCCACCAGAAAAGTACGAAAAGAACTTACCGATTTTTGCTTTTGCCGCTTCTTTCCATGAAGTGGTCTTTTGCACTACTTCTGCTTGCACTTGCTCAATCTTAGCAGACCACCAACCCGAACCGGAATGTTCAATGGACCCGGCAGGGTTGGCGTTGTCTGTTTCGCGAGCCAATGCCAGTGTGGTGACAAATAAAATAACTAAAAGAAGAGAAAGGGCCCTAATGTTTTTCATTGGCTCCTCCTGTGGAAGGCGCATTGAAAAAGTAAGTGACACCCAACATGAGTGTGCCGGCGTAATTTAATCGGGTGCGTTCTTGGCTCCCCGTTGCCGCATCGTAAATTTTTTCTGAGTACCAATGATTTCGAATGTCCAATCGCAAAGCCAAATGTTCGCTAAAAAATACTTGTTGGCCAATATCCAAAGAAAAGGTCACCGCCGTTTGGCTCACGCCGTTTACCGTTGCAACGTTGGATCCCGTTCCAGAATATTGATTGGATTCAAGAGCTGTAACACCCAAACCAGGCGTGACAAACATGTCAAAGTAGAGAATTTTCTTTTCGAGAAAACTCATTTTGGCATAAATAGGAACCCAGTTGTAGCCGGCACCCACATACCACAGTGGACGATTGTAATTGGGAGTGACACCATTGCGTGCTCGGAATGCTTGCACCAAATCAGAATCAGCACCCGAAGCTTTGATCATTTGCAGCTCGACGCCACTGCGCTCGCTGAAATAGTAGTTACCCACAACACCATAATAAGAAAGGGAGTTGTATGCATCGTTAATGGCAACTCCTAAAGTGGGCTCCACAGAAAACTTTTTGGCCTTGGTGTACAAACGATTTTGAACCACGCTAAATTCAGTGTCTTTAGGTGCCCAGTAACGATTTTCTAAATCAGTGATATCTAATTTTTCTCCATTACCTGCTGCTGCTTTTTTTGAGTCCTTGGCGTCAGGTGCTGGGGAAGCTGCTGCATTGGGACCTGAGGTGGCTGCTGGGACTTCCACTGCAGCTTTCTTTTTGGGCCGGTCGTATTTGCTCTCTTTAGCAAAGGCAAAGCTCGCCGCTGCACAGATCAATGCGACCAATGAAAATGAATACAATGCATTTCGAAGCATGCGAAATCCCCCTCTATCATTTCCAAAAACTCCAATGATGGATTTTTAAAAGCGTCTAATTCACACTTTTAAAAATGAACGGATAAGATACCGTTACTTGAGTTCCACCTTTGGGTTTTGGAAACTTCCACTTCGCAATTCGCCTCAAAATACATTCTTCAACCATGGCGCTTTTTAATGTGGATTGTCCAATACTCTGAGTAAAAACACTGCCGCTGGCATCGATGCCAAAGCGGACTTTTACTTTACCTAATAAATCGGGTGTACCTGCTAGCTGCCTCTCATAGCAGTAGCGCACTTGCCCGAGATGTTCACGAATCACAGCGGCAATCACTTCTCGATCCAAACCGCCTTCAACCACCGATTCTTCGTCGTCAATGCCGACTTCACCGGTACCTGTATTTCCATTTCCTAAACCAGTTCCAGATTTGTATGCACCCGTACCACCCGCTTTGCCACCAGTTCCCACACTGGCCAATTGATAACCTTTGCTGCCTTGACCAGTTCCTAACGCTGCCACTTTACCCATTTGATCACCCACGGGCGGAGCTGCGGCATTGGCCGAACTCATGCGGCCCAAGGAGGCCAAGAGTGCTGCACTTTTGCTTGCACGGGCTGCGATTTTTCCAATGACCGATTGCAATCCGCTGTTGCGCAAGCTGGTGATGGCTTTGCTTGCAGGAGTGGATGTTTTGTTTTTTTGATCAGGTGCGCTGGTTGCCGCAGCAGCACCCCCAGATGCTTGTTTGTTGCTCGCCACAAATTGCTGACGTTTCTTTTTCAAAATTTTTGAGTCAAAAATCATGCGTGTATAAACGTTGTTTTCTGGCTTTTTCTGCTCGGGCATGGGGATGCCAAAGAAGCAGGCCAAAAATAAAATCACCGCCAACACTGAAACAGCCAACGGCTTTTTCATTTCGGGATCAATGGTGAGCGTTTCTTTTTTTACTGCTTCGTCGGCACCAATGGGTACGCGCAGAATTTCGTAAGGTCCCACCACGTCAACGATCGCTCCGTCGCCACGGCGGCGAGAAAATTTGGGCTCTAAGGTGGCTTCGACTTCCACTTGAAAATCACGGTCTTCGCGCACGCCCAGTGTGATGCCCTTTTTTACCGGCAGTACTTTGGTTTCGACCACACTGCCACCACGTTTTAAAATAACCAGCTGGAATTCTTGATCGCGCTTAAATGGAAGGTCGTAGCGCTCTTTAGTTTCTTCGCTAAATAAAGGGCGAGGTTTTTCAAAAGGAATGTATTCAAGGGTGTGCTCGCCAATTTGAATCTCGCATTCCTTTTTAAAGGTATGCTCGACGATTTTGCGCCCTTCCACATGAGTCATGGATTCCACATTGAGGTCCATTAAAACCCACTGGTCGCCTTGTCGTTCGATCACAGCGTGGTGGGCTTCTACTCCCGGCCCAAACACACGGATGTGCACATTGCGACCATTGCCTATGGTTACAAGAGGTCCCTCTAATTTGTAGACCTTTAAGACTTTATTTCTATACTTATGTCTTAGGACTAACATACCCAATTCCTCGGCGTTTTTCGCCAAAATCTCAAGTGAACCTATTTGATATACTCGCTACTTGCACGGATGTTGTCGTCGAAATGATCGCGGACTTTGTAAAGTGGCACAAAATCGACGGAACGTTTTTGAAGCACATAAGCTCCATCAGGATGACTCCCTTTTCCCTCGACGGTATCGCCATCAAAGTCCACATTTTGTGTCTTACGCATGATCACTTTTTTAGACTTTCCACTCTCGCCCGCTGTTGCATTATCGAGAGCTAAAAGAAAACAAGATGCGATTAAAAACAAATGTAATATGCGCATTATTGCACCCTCGCAGTGGGAGCTTCAGCTACAGAACGTTGCGACTTCTTGATGGAAAGCTCCAGTTCCTTAATTTTAACAACCAATTCATTGTTAGCCGTCGACGGAGAGCGACGTTTTTGAATTCGTTTATAAATGTCCACTGCCTGCTGCAATTCACCACTCTGTTCGTGAATCTCAGCGAGGCGCAGTTGAAAACTCTCGTTGTCGGGATGATGAGCCACGGCCCGTTGATAGTATTCTTTGGCTTGCCCACTGCGACCCATTTGCAGTTCGCTTTCGGCAATACCCGATAAAGCGGTCATATCACCTGGCGTAAATTTAAGAACTGCTGCAAAATGATCGCGAGCTCGTTTGTAATCTTGATCTCGTAAAAACACTTGCCCTAAAAATCGATGGGCTGTGACTAAATCCGAATCCAATTCCACGGCCTTTTCAAAACTTTTAACAGCCAAGTTGTAATCTTTTTTCTCCCAAAGGATTTGCCCTTGCAGATAGTGCACAACACCAATTTTAGGAGCGCGCTTGAGAGCCAGTTCCGCCATCCACAATGCCCGGTCCCAGCGCTTCAAAGATTTTGCGGCCACTCCGGCAAAGTAAGGACCCCAAGGACTAGAAGGATCGCGCTTGGAAATTTCTTGCGCCACGGAATCAAGAGTCTCCCATTCGTTCCATTTCACACAGGCATTGGCTGCAGTGAGGGCTAATTTTTTATCCCATTTGCTTTTTATTTTTTGGTACTGCTCACGGCACTGTCCCGCCTTGAAGCGCGCTTCGGACACAGGTGTAGTCGGCACAGGTTTTTGGTAAACCGGTGCCGGCATCGCCGTAGCCGCCGGCGAAATGTTTTTTTGCTGAGGGCCTGTGGCACAACCCACTAAACCCAGCATGATCGACAGAAGACTTAATCTATAAAATGTTCGAGTACTCATAAGCTGCCTCAATTCACGAGTGGGAGCACGTTTTCGGGCCCCGCAATCTCGACCGTCAACTTTCCTTGATTCGGTTTTTTGGTTAACAGATTCAATTCGGCTTGAATGTTTGCAATGGTCCCGTCATGAAGACCAATGTCTTTGGCCAACTTCAATGCGGCCATTAAGGTGTCTGCGTTTTTTTCTTCAATAGGAGTGGAAATGTTTTCCATCTCGGTTAAAAACTTTTTCTTTTCGTCAGGCGTAAGCCCCGCTGGCGCTTCAATACTCGATAAAGCGTTAGAAAACTTTTTGTAGCAACGCGCCAAATGCTGAAGAGCATCCACGGCCAAAGCTTGATCACCAAAACCAATGACTTCCTGAAAAGCTTTTTGGGCATTGGCTAACTTTTCGGCCTTGATTCCAATAACCAAACTCAAACGCTCAGGCTTGGCTTTCACGCTGGCTTGATCAAATTCGTGTTCTAAAATTTGCCCTTGAATAAATCGAGCTTGAGCTAGAGCGTGGCTGCTCACATCTTTGTCTTTTCGTTGAGCGATCACTTTTTTTGCTAAATTGAAGGCTTTGGTTTCGTCTTTGTTGGCGTAAGCTTGTTCAGCCATTTTAGCCAAGCTCAAACTGGCCTGCGGTTGAATGTCATCGGCCACCATGCGCTCCCAAATTTCTTCCGGAGCTGCTGATTTTTCTAAACGTTGAATGGCGATGCGGCCTTCGGGCGAAGATTTATTGATTCGATAAATTCTCTCATATAAAGAACGAGCTCCGTTCCAATCATTGCTCAGCGCACGGTAATCGGCAGCGGCCAAAATCAATTTCATGTTTTCTGGTTCCAAAGCTGCAACTTTGAGAATGGTGTTGGCGGCTTCACCCAAGAGAGCTTGGTTTTCGTAAATGGAAACCAATGATTTAAGAGCGTCTTTGTAGGCAGGTGTTTTTGGATAATTTTGAATGACGGCCTCTAAACATTTGGAGGCATTTGTAAAATCATATTGAAATTGATAAAGACGTGCACCATTGAGTAAAGCCTTATCGGCCAGGGCTGAATCTTTGTGTTCTTGTGCATAAGCCCAGTACTCGTCCGCTGCTTGTTGGATTTTGCCTTTGTTTTCGTGTGATTGAACCACAGCAAAGGAGCTTTCTTGGAATACCTTTTTAAATTCTTGGCGGTTTTTGTCGTCAAAGCCCTTCACAGAAAAGGCAAAGTATTTACTTTCGTCACGCAATTTTTCGTAATCTTTTTGCAAATTGAGAATGTCTAAAAATAAATGAGCAGCCTTACGACCTCGGTCTGATTCGGAATGGTCCAAAGCCAATTTCTTTAACTGCGGTGCGGCTTCTTCGTAATGACCTTTTTCGTAGGCGATGAACGCTTGCTTGAAACTCACATCGGTAACAAATTGGCCTTTGGGATTGAGCTTCACATAGCTCGATGCCAAACGTTGGAATTCTCTTTCGTCGGGATCGGACCATTTTTCACCGGTGGCTTTTTCTAAAGACACCAAAGCGCCATAAGATCCGTCGTGGCGCATTTTAAGATCTTTTGTCACCGAGCCAACTTTGAAATACTCAGCACTGGCACGACGGTAATTGGTTTGCTGAAACAAAAGTTCGGCAAATGAAAAACGAAATTTTTCTTCTTCTAAGCCCACGCGGTCATAGCGAAGCAGCGCTTCGTAAGCACCGCGAGCTAAATCACCCGTTTTCTTTTGTCCCACGGGATCTTTTTTATAATCTTTGTGCCAACGAGAAGCATAGTGGTGGCTGGCTTTTTCCAATTCTTCCCAGCAGTCTTTGCGGGCTTCTTCTTTTTGCGCTTCACGCCAACGGTTTTTTTCGGAACAAAGATCGCTCAATGTATTCAACTGATCTAAAACAAAATCTCGACGCTTGGTCATTTCAAAGGCATCCATTAGATCGCGGTGCATTTGAGGGCGTTCCGCAGCCATGGGCATCATGCGGATGAGATCGCTAAACACCACTTCCACTTGAGGAAATTTTCCGTGGCGCTGGTAGAGTTTTCCCAATCGCAGAATCAAACCACCCACTTGTTCATCGCCACCTTGTTTGCGAAAGTAGTTCACGGCATCGCCGGCAAGACGTGTATCCTCATAAAAAAGCACCATGTCTTCCAATGCCTCGCGACTCAAATCCAAACGATTGCTCCCGCCTTCGGCCGTCTGCCCTTCTTTGGCGTAAGCGATCACTTCTTCAAGTGCACTCAGAGCTTTGGCCCCTTCACGCAAATTGTAAAGTGCCCAAGCACCTTTATAAATTCCGTAAGGGTACACGCGAGCATCCGTATATTTTCGAATTTCTTGAAACTCAGCGTAGGCTTGTGTGTAGTTTTTGTTGTTAAAATAATATTCACCGATGGCCAAGTGGCAATCGGGCACTAAATTGGATTCGGTATAATTTTGAATCACTTGACGATAGAGTTTCATGGCCTGCGCATCTTGTCCTAAAACCTGACGCGCAAAAGCGTTGTTGAACAACACCAGGTCCATATCACGGTAATGCGTAAATTTGTGTGCAATGGATTCGTAAGTATCGACGGCCTTTACCACCCACGGGCGGCTGTTGGCAGACTTAACGAGCTCAGGCGAAAATTTAATAACTTTTTCGCTGTCACGATGCACTTCAAAAAATTGTGCGGACTTGGCTTTACGCATATAGAGTTCAGCCAAACGAAAATGGAGATTGGGCTCCATGGCTGTTCCCTTATACTTATGGATAAGCTTACCTAACTGAGCAATGGCTTTATCTTCTGTTTTGTTGATCATGAGCTCAGCTTGCAAAGCTTTCATTTCGTTGCCTTCTTCATCACCGGCAACAAATTTTAAATCTTCTTCTACTGCTTTGGATTTCGCGGACGCCTTGCGTGCGCCCGCTGCAGGCTCAGTGAGTAAGAGCGAAAGAGCCAAACCAAAGGTGGCCATGACAAAGGTCCAGCCTTTATCCCGTGCCCATTGATTCATCTTGTTCAACTCAAGAGTCTTCACAACTTCTCCTGCTATTCCTTACTAATCACTGCGAATTTAAAGTCGGCGTATCCAGCCAAACTTGCAGTGTACATGACTTTTTTTAGAAGCTCATAGTTGAGCCCCTGATCGGCCTGGAAAATCACTTTTCCATCAAATTGCACCGAATCGTTTTGTTTAGAAATGGCTTGTGTCTTTTTAGCTTGTTCGTCTAACGCTTCAAAAAGTGTTCGAATAAAACGAGAATCATTTTTTTCGGTGAGCTTAGTATCAATAGTCCCGTTACTTAAAGGCACAATGAGTTTTTCATCCACAAACACACCGTCTTTGGAAACACTGATCTTCAAAGCCTCAATGGGTTGCACGTTGGCTGTGGAAAAAGGCAGCGAAAGTCCTTTGGTGGGTTGCACCTCAATGGCACTGGTACTGTAACTCTTGAGCAAAAACACCAAGATGATTGTAAACATGTCAATCATGCTCGTGATTTGAAGAGTGAAAGTTCCAGAGCGGGAACGTCTCAATGCTTTTGTAATGGCCATACTCATATAAAAACCTAGCTCCCCATTAAATTTGCCAGCACCACATCGGGAAAAAGCAGTGGCACTTCAGCACGTTCTTTTTTAACAGGATCAGTGATAAATATTTTGGGATCTGTTCGCTCCATATCCCGGGATGCATCCATCACACCTACGATGGATTTGTAATCCACTCCATCTTCAGGATTGAGCTCCAATCGAAAAATCTGCGGATACTGCTGTTTCACCTGCACCAAATGGCTATGCACAGATTTGGCATCAAAATGACCGCCCACGTTTTTGATCAGGCTTTGCACTTTTTTGCCCTGAGCATCGACGACAATAAGATTGGCATCGCCAGTTTTAGTCAAAGTCAAACTAATGGAAACATCGCGGTCTTTTTTATTGCGATCTTCCTGAAGCAATTGAGCCACGGACTGAGGAAGGGGCGATTCAATGAGCATCATTCGCATGAACACAGCCGAGAGCAACAAGAAGGGAATGATGGTCACCATCATATCCATCATGGGTGCTAAGTTCAGATCAAATGTACTCTCGCCCGCATGGCGCGAGAATCGTCGCTTCATTCTCATGAGCCCGCCTTTGCGCGCTTAATGGGAACCACATTAGGACGAGGTAACGGCTCATGGCCATTGCCCATTCCATTTTCAAACTGGGGTGAAGGAAACGCACTATCTTGGCCCGCTCGATAGTGGCGAGAAACTAAAAGATCCACCACTTTGCTTGAAGATTCTTCGATGTCTTCGAGTAATTTATTTTGTCGAGCTTGAAGCACGCTATAAATAATCATCACTGGAATAGCGAGGAGCAAACCAAAGGCTGTTGTATTCATGGAAATCGAAATACCTTGAGCCAGCAGTGTTTGTTTTTGAGCAGCGTCAGCAAAACTGATCGCTTGGAATGATTTAATCAAACCATTGATGGTACCGGCCAAACCAACCAGAGTGGCCACGTTGGCAACCATGGATAAATGTCCCAGACGTTTGGTGACTTTAGGAACGGCCTCCATACAGGCAATTTCCATGGTGTTACGGATGCTGTCATCATCGCGCTCGGCCCGTTCTAAAATTGATTTCACAATTTTAGGAAGCAAAGCTTGTTTTTGACCAGCACACAACGAAATGGCTTGTTCGATCTGGTCGGATACGATGAACGACTTGATCTGCGCCATGAATGTTTGCGAGTTAATTCCATAAGTGAAGAACAGGGCTTTGGTTCGCTCGGCGATCACCACCGCTGCAAACACCGCCAATCCCGTCATTAACAAAACGGGAAAGTCGCCTTCCATTGCTAGTTTAAAAAACTCATTTAACATATCATCACTCCTTTATACTGCTCTCTCACGTCTTACTGGGTGTGTAGTCGATCTGAACAAATGCGTCAGCCGCCGGCACTCCCGTACCATGAAATTTAATTGTGTATCCTTCAGGATGGTAGGTCCATCCGTTGGTTGCATCGTTGGGAAGCTCCACTCCATTCACAAAAACATGAAGGCTGGTGAGATCGGGTTTTTTACCTAAGTGATATTCCGTGAGCATTTCCACAATGCGTGCACGGATACTGCTCAAAGCACCAGTCAAATCGCTGGAGCAAATACTCTCGATGGCACCGCCACTTTCCTCAGAAAGAGCTTTATAGCGCTCACCGGGTGATGCAAATTCGTTGAATGTTTTGCAGGTGCTGTTCAGTTCAGGCACAATGATGCTATTGAAAACCCATCCGCGAGATCCGCCTGGAAACAGCGGTTTCAGTTGATCTAAGAATTGCGAGTACACACTGGTGTTACTCCCACTAAAGTCTTCTTCATCACTGAGCACAACAATGGCAAGCAAGGCGTCACTTCTAAAGAAGCCACTGTTCACGCCGCCGAGCATGGCAGGGTCCAACGCCATTTTTACCGCTGAAAGTCCACGTTCTAAATCTGAGCCCGACTCTCCCACTAATGCGTTTTGTACAAAATTTTGTTTAAGCGCCGGTGTGTTACGATCCAACACTTTGATGTTTCCCACAAACGCACCCTTTTCGCCTGTGGATCCCACATCAGTGGTGGTCACAGCCAATCGAAAATCAAATTTGCTTGCCACCAAGTAATCTACAAATGCACCAAATTGGTTGGTGAGAGACTGCTGGTGTTTTCCCATGGAACTGGAATTGTCGACGACCCAAAGCACATCCACTTTGGTATTGTAAACCACGTGCTGACCGAATGCTTCGCTTCGCGGTGCCAAATTAAAAGCACCGGGATTGCCACAAGCAATAAGGCAAGCCACACTTGCCATACTGATTGCATATTTAATTTTGGCAACGACCTTCAAGTTTCCCCCTTACCCGAAAACTTCTCGAGTCCGTTATGCCGCATTCGTTGTCAGCGACTTCAAAACTTCTTTGTCTGCTTTATGGATATTGATAAATTTAATTCCATAGAGCAGAGGTGTATCTTTATCTTTCACGCCTTTAATGTAGCGTTTCGAAACAATCTCACAGAGTGCATTAAAAGGTTTGGATTTGGGACCAGGCTTAAAATGCAAATAAACATTTTGCCCGGGCATCATCATGGCGTTGTTCATGATCACGCCAGCACCACCTTCGCTAATTTGTACAATGCGGCCCTGCCACACACGGTTGTTGTCGTGCAAAATCAAGGGGCATTCATAGTCGGTACGCTCATGGCGGCGGCGGAAAAAGATTTGCTCCATATCCGTCTCTTCTTTTTCAAGATGAGTACGAATAGCATCAGCACTGAATTGATTAAGTTCCGCAATGCGCTTCCAATTTTCCATGTCAGAGCGCCACACGTAATCGAATTCAAAAACAGATTTTTCTTGGAGCATGCGGAGTAAATCCAAATATGGAAAAGGTCCGTAACGATTTTTTCCTTTAAGCACATACCATTCATCGGTATTGGGTTTTGTTGCGGTATTTGTTTTCTCGGTTTCAACAGCCTTTACTTCAGGTGTTGGAGTATTTGTTTGAGCGCGTTCTGTGAGAGGAGCCTTAGGAATATCAGTGGGTAAACCCTTGAGTTCCGGTGGCGTTTGATTTTTCATGGGATTGGGTTTATTATTTTTGTGTGCTTCCAAAAAATCAGGATGGGAACAAATCAAAACCCAGTCATCGGAAGCTTCTACGTAAAGATAGTCTGTCGCTTTGAGTTCACTGGAATTTACTTTTTCGATAATCTCGTGAATGGTCCAAGGACCAGCCATTTGATTATTGACGTTCACAAAGAACTTCTTTTGACCCATACGAACCGCTCCTCAAAAGAGAAACAATTAAATAAATACAATTGCCTGGATTGAAAGGCAGGATTGCGTTCGATGGGTTTACATACAGCAGAACGGCCAACCTACGAATTACTACCAGTTCAGGGTACACCCTGAGCACTCACAGTGTCAATTTTCGAAGCATTGTTCGAGGCTTTCGCCAGCCCCTGTCCAAAACTTAGACAAAAAAATAAACATTCTTTTGCCGTCGATCTTGAGACCGCTTCACTCTTATCTATCGGTAGTCGGCAAGCGATCTTGATTGAAATTATGGAATTCAAGCAGATGTGGCGAAGACATCGCAAAACTTTCGGTGCACCAGCGTTCAAGTTCAAAATTTTGAGAATTTTATGTCGAGAATTTCGACGGATTTTGGGGGTTTTTAGTGGAGCTGATCAATGGGCGGGTGTGACTCTCATTGCTCTCTCGAACCGGAACAAACTAATCAGTAGCCGCATTGATTCACATCAACAAACTAGAAGGTTTTGGGTACAAAAGAGAAGAGGCGAGATTCATCCTCGCCAGAACGAGAGCAGGGCCCGCGTAAAAAGGCAAGCCCCGACAAACTGCCGGGGCGCACCCGCAAGTTATTGACAATGAATGGTATAAAAACTCGATTGAGTGAGATGCTGGCGCTTTTGCAGCTTTTCGCAAACGGGTTTTACCGCCTCCGAAAAAGCGCTGGCACTTAATTCTTGACCGGGCTTGGCGCGGCGGTTACCGAAGAAAATATTGTCGGCAATGACGAAACGTGTGGGAACGGACGCCAAAGCCAAGGCCGTTTGTTCGCAGTAAACTTTGCCTGAATCATATTGTTGATCTTGAGCAGCATTCACAATCACGTTGGATTTGAAAGTGCCTGGGTTGCCGCCTTGGGCACGGCGAGAAATTCCCGCGCCACATGCACCCGTGTTGTATATGACATTTCCTTCGGCCACTCCTGAGGGATTTCCCTGGCCGGCGTCCCATAATTGATAGCCCCAAGTGCGCAAGTCTTCGATGACGTTGTCTTTGACCACACCTTCAGAAGCCATGAAAAGACCAACGCCCTTCCAATAGTTTTTCACCAAATTCCCCGTGATCACGGCCTTTGCATTCCAGGTCAGACCAATTCCCACTCCCCTTCCGCCACTCACTCCATAACCGCCGTCTACACCATCTACCACGTTGTCGATAATCTCGGCGGTCGCATCTCGGTAAAGGGTGATTCCATCCCAAGAATTCTGCAGCACTTGATTTTTAGAAATAAAGAGGTGTGAGTCTTCGCGACCTACAATGCCCATGATCCCCACCACCACTTTGCCGACGATGGCCGTATCACCAATATTTTCCAGAATGCGATTGGATCTGATATGCACTGCGCTTCGCTTTGCCACAACAGCGGCGTCAGCAGCTTTTCCATCTCTGTCTCGCTCACCCTCAGTGATCGTTAAATTTTCGACGGTGCAATCGACGCAATCTTCAAAGTAAATTCCATAGCCAGCATGGGTTTTCACGATGGCAGAAAAATCCGCAGGAGCCGTGATTTTTACGTTACTGCCTCGCACATGAAGGCCGACGGTCATCTCCACAGGAGTATTTTGTTCGCGGCAGTTACCACAAGTTTCCTCGCGCATGTCAGTGGGCTCTAAGTCGTAAACACCCGAGGTCAAACGCACGGTTAAATCATTGACGGGTTCGGCAAAAACGGCCTGAAGTTCTTCAGCCGTGGAAACCACTTTGTAAGTTAAAGCGGTCGCAGGTTGTGACAATAAGAGCATCAAGAGCAAAAAACACAGGCGTTTCATATTAAGTCTCCTCAATCAATTCGATTTCATAACCGTCGGGATCGTCGATAAAAGCGATTTGTTTTTTTCCATCAGGGGCCTTATCAGGTCCCCAACTTAAATCATAGCCATGGGATTTTAAATGTTGCCGGATGGCCTCAATGGATTGCACTCGATATGCCATGTGCCCGTAAGCATCGCCTCGCACATATTGATTCACACCCCAATTATAAGTGAGCTCAAGCAATGGACCGCCGTCACGTTCGTCACCAGCTCGTAAAAACACGAGAGTGAATTGACCTTTTTCATAGTCTGTTTTTTTCACCACGACGAACTTCAAAGCCTGTGTGTAAAAATGCAAAGACTTCTCTAAATTAGTGACTCGGATCATGGTGTGGGCATAACGCATGAGGGGGTTTTTAACCCTTTTTTAAGGCCTCTTGCAATTGTTTTGGATCTCATTATTGCGCGCTGCATCCCCAAAAGAAAACGGGCACCTTTATTTGATGGCCTCGCGGATGCTGACCGATGCGGTGTCCATGGCCCACACCACAAGAGCAATGACCATCACAAGACAGCCAACTTCGCGCCAAAGGGCCTGACCTTGATATTGAATGAGCATGTCACCAATGCCGCCACCGCCGACTAATCCAATGACCGTGGCCATGCGCACATTAATGTCCCAACGATAAATTGTGAAAGAGACAAACGGTAAAACAATTTGAGGAACCACTCCAAACCACACCACTTGCAAAGGTTTTGCACCGGTGGCCACAATGGCCTCGATGGGGCCATCTTCCACGCCTTCAATAATTTCGGAATATTGTTTCACTAAAGAAGCCACCGAATGAAGCATTAGAGCCAGCATTCCAGCAAAGGGGCCAATGCCCACCCACACGCCAAAGATCACAGCCCACACCAAAGGTTCAATGCTGCGGATGATATTAAAAAAGGTGCGAAGCACCAAGTACACACCGTAACCAAAAAAAGTGCGGCCCATTATATTTTTGGCGCACACAAAACTCATTACAAACGCCACTGGCAAGGCAATGACCGTGGCCATAAACGCGATAAAGATGGTCTCGATAATAGCGACGACCGCACGAGGTAAAATTGAAAACTCCGGCGTGACCAAACCTTTAAAAATGCGCCCCGCGCCCTCAAGACCTTCGGCATCGAGCAAATCATAAAAACTAAAGGTGGTTAAAATTCCGCCAACGTAGCAGCTTAAAAGAAATGTAATTGAAAGTTGCAGCCCCCAATAAGTCATCACCCAACTGCGTGTTGCTTTTTTTTGCACCGCCTGTTTTTTAAAAAGCAAAGTCCCCACAGTTTCAATACGCAGGCGTTGAATCAATGCACTGATTCCTGCTGCCAACAAAATCAAAGCAACAACAATCAAAGTGTTACGACCCAATAAATATTTTTCCGAACCGCGCAAAAACAAAAGGCCCCACACCAGCGAAAACACGTATCCTAAAATCACGCTGTCAAAGACAAGAGCACGCATCACTGGACTCGCACTTCGCGAGCACTCTCGCCATAGATTTTTCGAAACCATTCGTCATTAATTGATTTTGGATTGCCGTCGTAGACAAGCTTTCCATCTCGCAGCGCAATCACCCGTGTACCGTATTCGCGCACCAAACTTAAAAAATGCAAATTGCAAATCACAGTAATGCCCAACTCTTGGTTTACTTTGCGTAAGTAGTCCATCACGCTGTGGGCCATGGCAGGATCCAAAGAGGCCACGGGCTCATCGGCCAAAAGAATCTTTGGATTTTGCATGAGGGCACGCGCAATGGCCACTCGCTGCTGTTGGCCTCCTGATAATTGATCAGCCCTAATAGCTTCCTTGTCTGCAATACCCACAAGTTTTAAATATTCCAGAGCCTGTTTTTGATCTTTTTCGTCGTAAAATCCCAAAAGGCTAGCCACCGTCGACGTCCTGCCTAAAGCACCAGTCAAAACGTTGCTTAAAACCGAATGGCGCTTGATGAGATTAAAGTGCTGAAAAATCATAGCCATCTGCTGACGCACTTGCCGACCTTCACTACCCTGAGCACGAGAAATATCCTGACCCGAAAATAAAATTTCCCCGGCAGTGGGTTCAATCAGACTATTCAAACAGCGCAACAAAGTGGACTTGCCAGAACCGCTTAAGCCAATGACCACCAAAAATTCACCGGCACGCACATCAAAAGATATTCCCTTCAGGGCTTGAATACCACCGGCATAAGTTTTTTCTAAATTTTTGACACTCAAAATCACGTCATTCAAATTCTTTAATCCTCGTGAGCCGACTTTCCCAACTCTTGTAACAGACTGCGCACTCTATCGTAGTCGGCATCCACACATTTTTTTAGATCGGTCATGCCGTACAATGCATCAAAGGCCTTTCGACCTTCAGGCGTTTTGACATAAGCAATCATGGCATCCACAATCTTATTTTTCATATCTTCGGGCATGCCCTTGCGAAACACAATGGGATCGTTGGGAATGGGATCGGTCATGGTGATGATTTTTATTTTTTGTTCCACATCGGGATACTGGGTTTTAACCAATTTGCGCGCGTCTTGAATTTGTCCCTCGGCCGGTGGAGAATAATAGGTGGCACCCGCATCCACTTGTTTTTGGTATATCATAGTCACCACGTTGTCGTGCTTTTGAGCAAAAACCGTTTGCGAGGGCTTGATGTGGCGGTCTTTAAAAAGTTTTGCCGGCAGCAAATAGCCCGAACCCGAAGCAGGGTCCACAAAGGCAAACTTTTTTCCGTGGATGTCTTCAAGCTTTTTGATGGGACCATCCGCTCGCGCTAAAATTTGAGATCGGTAAAAAGCTTCGCCGTACCGAATGGACATAATGCGCGCCTCAGCGCCATATCGCTCATGAGCTAAAATATAGCTATAGGTTGTCAAAAAAGCCACGTCGGCACGCCGAGTCCCAAAGGATTCCACCACCGCCACATAGCTTGCGGGCACAGAAACCGAATATTTATAGGGCGTGACTTTTTCTAGATGACTCACCACCGCCTGGGCGTTGTCAAAAATAAGCTTAGCCTCGACCGATGGAATAAAAAATATTTTAACAGGATTTTCTGCTGTACCCAGCTCGGCCTTATGCCGCGTGCACCCAGCCAGCAAAAAAAGACAGACGAGAAGAAAAATTTTTTTTAACTTTTCCACTTTCGTAAAACCCACCAGAAGTTCTATCGTAGATCCATGAATCAAAAACGCCCTGAGATTCTCACCAAAATTATCACGTCAGCCAAAGAGTCGACAGCCAAAAACCAACGACTTTTGGCCATCTTTGACCTAGATAGCACCCTTTTTGATGTGAGCCACCGCATTGCCGTCATCTTGCAAGAGTTTGCGCATCACCCAGAAATGCGCCAGCGCTTTCCTCAAGAAACCAAACTCATGGAGAAAATTAAAAACGATTCCAAAGCCTACGGTATTAAATCATCACTGGTGGCTGCGGGAATTACCGATCCCGATCCCACGTTTAAAACCACAGTCATTGATTTTTGGAAAAAACATTTTTTTGCCGACTCCCATTTAAAATACGATCAGCCCTACACAGGCTCCGTAGAATTTGTGCAAGAGCTGCACTCTGTGGGAGCCGAAATCGCTTATCTGACGGGCCGCGATGTGCCACGTATGCTGCAAGGAACCATTGAATCGCTTAAACAGTGGGGATTTCCCGTCAATGATCAGCTTTTGATTTTTTCTCCGCCGGCAACGCCCAGTAAATTGCACACCCAACGCATGGAAGGTGCACCGGGAGTTTTGTATCTCAAACCTCAATCGAGCATGGACGATACGATTTTTAAGAAAGACTTTTTTATTCGCGTGGACGCCACACCAGGCCCTGTTTGGTTTTTTGAAAATGAGCCGGCCAATATTCATTTGGTTTTAGAACACTGCCCCCACATTCAAATTGTGTATGTGGACACCGTGCACTCAGGGGCCAAGCCGCCCCCCGGACCTCAAATTCCCCGTATCACGTCTTTTATCGAAGGTTAACTCGTTCACTCCTTGCAATGAAAAGCCTCGTTAGGAACTTTATCCCTCCTTAGTTCCTGATGCTGGGGCCATGCGGCGAACATCGTCGACAAACATGGATGGTTGTCGCAGTTGCATGAGCCCTAGCTCCTTCCTTGAAAACAAGTTCTGGTAGAAGGTTTCTGGTTTCAGGCCATGGCAGCTGGCTCAGATGCTGGTGCTGGAAAAACCTGCTGCCCGAACCCGCGGCCACCAACCGAGGCCAGACACCACCTACCTGCAACCTGATACGTTAAGGCACATGCACTCCCAAAAAAGGAAGCGCCATATGAATGGCTTGAATGACCAGAGAATGGTTGATTTCGCCGCTTTGAATGAGCTTGAAGACTTCGTTCAAAGGGACCGTAATGACTTCGATTTCTTCAAAAGGGTCGAGCTTTTGAGGGCCGGTTTTTTTACAGTCCAGAGCCACATAACTCCAAATGCTGTTGGATTGCAGTGCGGGATTGGGATAGCACTTTCCCACCAGACGAATGTCTCCAGGTGTGTAGCCCGTTTCCTCGGCCAACTCACGTAAAGCCGCACGCTTAGGATCTTCTTTTTGAGGCCCGGGATGGGTCGTTCCACCTGGGATTTCCAAACAAAATTTTCCCACCGCGTGTCGGTATTGCTTAATCAAAATCACTTGATGATCGGTGGTAATGGGCAGCACATTCACCCAGTCGGGAAATTCAAAGACATAGTAATGGGGCATGACCTTTTTATTGGCCATCTCGCATTCGTCGGAGCGTAAACGAAAAAAAGAGGTTTTAAAGATATCTTGTGTGCCTAAAACGGACCAATGCTTCTTTTCACTCATAGAAAACTAGTCTATAAAGGGCCCTAAGGAGTTCCAATCAAATTATGGATCTAACTCTCGAAAAACTAGAGCGCAAGATTGTGCGTGCGACGGGCCGAGCCATTGGAGACTTTTCGCTTATCGAAAATGGCGATCGTATCATGGTGGCCGTGAGTGGTGGTAAAGACTCCTGGGCCATGCTCGAAGTTTTAAGAATTTTGCAAAAAAAAGCTCCCGTGGATTTTGAATTGGTGGCCGTCAACATTGACCAGGGTTTTGAGGGATTTCGCGCGGACCTTATTGAAGACTACCTCGAACAAATCGAGGTGGAATATTTCATGGCCGAAAAAAATATTAATCAAATCGCCCATGACAACATCACCGAAGGCTCCACTTTTTGCTCACTCTGCTCGCGCCTCCGGAGGGGCACGTTGTATGGCCTTGCCGAGAAACTCCGTTGCAATAAAATTGCCTTGGGCCATCACCTCGACGACATGATCGAAACACTTTTACTCAATCAATTTTTTATCGGCAAAACCGCCACCATGGCTCCCAAACTTTACGCGGACGACGGAAAAAATATTGTTATTAGACCGTTGGTATATGTGCACGAAAAAGATATTAAAGCTTATGTTACAGCCAAAAAATTCCCCGTTATTTGTTGCCAATGTCCTCTGATGTGTGGAGAAACTGTGCATGGCGATTACAAACGCCGCATGGTGAAACATTTGGTGAATAAATTGGAAGAAGATATTCCCAACATTCGAAATTCCATGATCGCCTCGCTCACAAACATCAAACCGTCGCACATGCTTGACAAAAATTTGTGGGATTTTAAAGCACCTCTCCAGGAATTGGCGCGTAACAAAAATAAATTGCTCGAAGCCGACGGTGCGGGAAATTTTGCGACCATCGACGCTTAAAAAGCTGCGATTGTGGGTCAGTCATTTTTATTGGAGCGAATTCCGATAGGGCGACGAGGTGGTTCTAGCGGAGCCATCAGCGACTGAATGGCTTGGAATACTGAATTTCAATATTAACCAGCACTGCCCGTTCACTTCGAAGAACGCTGGAAAGCATTGCAACGCCCTGTTCAGTAAAGACTAAGGGCATGTACCGTCTTCCGCCTCTGCCTCCCATTTTTTGCCCTCTATTTGAGGTACCAAATTGGCACCTCAAAAAATCGTCTTCTTTTTCAGTCAGTTGGAACATGAAATCTTCCGGAAAACGAATTTGATTGCGTCTTACAGCTCGGTTCAAAGCTTTAGTACTCACTCCGTAAAGAATCGCAAGATCCGCGTCTAACATTACTCGTTGTTGGCGTAGAAAATAAATTTTTGGTTGAATCTTTTCCATCGAACGAAGTTCATTACAAAAACTACACCGCAGTCAGGAGTACTTTAGGCATGTTGAAGAGCTATTCTGTCCGAGGATCGAGCCTCACTAAAGAAGCCTTGAGATGAGGAAAAATCCGATGGTCAAATCAGCAAGTACGTGAGCTGCGTAAGGCGCAAGCATCCCTTTGGTTCGATGGCGAAGGTACCTTAAGTAGCGACATTGGCTGAAGGGGTCAAGGTATAGCAAGTGCTGAAGTTCTATGTTAGGATCCTTTGGACTGACGGCCCCCGATTTAAGGATTTTGAATATGCCACTGACACTGGTTTCAACACCCATTGGAAACCCCGAAGACATCACATTAAGAGCCATTCGTGCTCTTAAAACTTGTGACGGTATTATTTGCGAGGAGCGCAGGCCCGCCACCACACTCCTCAAACAATTGGAAGTTTCTGAAAAACCACTTTATCAACTGAACGAGCACTCCACCGATAGCGATCTCACCGAGCTTGTGGAACTTTGTGCCAGTAAAAATATGGCGCTTATTTCGGACTGTGGAACTCCCGGCTTTTGCGATCCCGGTCAAGTATTGATCGCCGAATTGCGCAAACGTGGTGTCGCCGTGTCCGCTGCTCCCGGAGTGTCGAGCCTAACCACCGCCTTATCGCTGGCTGGGTTTGCTGTGGATCGTTTTCGGTTGGTGGGATTTTTGTCCCCCGAAAGCGGTGAGCGCATTCGACAAATCAAAAGACTCACCCATGAAACCGAACCCTTAGTTTTTTTAGACACCCCCTATCGCCTCAATAAACTCCTTGGAGAACTTGCCCAATATTTAGGGGACATTAAAGCCACCCTTGCACTCAATCTCACCCAAGCCGACGAACGCGTAGTTGCTGGCCCGGTGCGGGAGTTAGCCAAAACCACTTGGCCCAAATCCGAATTCATTTTGATTTTACAACCGCCTCAAAATTCATCGCGCCGCGCGTTGTAAAGCGCCAACACTATTTAACATTTTCTTTGGGTCATTTTTAAAAATTTGACGACCTTCTCGTTTACCCTTGAATCAAATTATTTTCTAAGGAGGAAACCATGATTCGACTGATTGCTTTATTGTCTCTTTTGACTTTGGGCAGTGTGGGGTTTGCCGACAGCGTGAATTCCAGTACAGAACAACCCACAGCTTCTGATCGTGCATTGAACGAAGATAAAACAATTAACGACAGTACTTCAGGAGCCATCGTCAATCCCAATGCCGATGACAGCAATGCCTTAAATGGTATCGACGAGAACACGCGCACGGATTCGACAACAACAACTACAACAAAGCCTTATCTTTCGAAGCGCGAAAAAAATCGACGCATGAATAAAATGCGCCGAGAAACCACCACCGAAACGCAAACGAACACCAACGACAGCACTGTGAATCCGCCGGCTCCTCCAGCACCCAGTAACTATTGAGCCGACATGTTCACTAGTTTTTGCACAATGGCCTGAAGAGGAACCGCTCCACCGGAAGTTGACCGAGCTCGCTCAGCCCAATCAAGCGGCAGTGGAGTCCCAGGCACCCAGTCACCGGTCAAACCGTTGTCTCCCGCGGAGAGAGCGGTTTGACCGTTTTTAATGACCCATAAAAAGTCTGGGTGTTTGTTGGTGTACCATTCCCCGCCCACAATGTTTCCATTGCCGTCGATCTCTAAGTCATAAACATAATCTACAGTTCGGGGATTGGTGGTGTGGCCCGTGCTATGACTGGGCTGTACTTCAACCATGTAGTGCACCTTCATGAGAACACCAACGACAAAACGAGTTTCGGGTGAGCGGTATTTTTTAAACTTGTCCACACTGTAGTCTTCTGTGGACACCACCGCCGCGCGCCAGCGGGCCGTGGGCACTAAAGTTTGCGGATTAAAAAAGGAATACTCGTAGCCAAAAATGGGATGATTCCAAATTTCAGAGTCGTAGGTTGCATCCATCACCATGCCTCGGCGGGCCACTCCAATTTGGTTCACTACAGCCATGTGCCAAATGCCGGGGTTGGGGTCAAAACAATCATCGCTTTCAATGATGTGTCCCACTTCATCCACAGCTGGATTTTTTACTTTGCAAATGCCGCCAATAAAAGGAGTGATGGCCGGATCCACTTTCGCCCAGAGCATGGAGGCCAGCGCTTTAATATCCGATGGATAAAAAGTGATGGAACCACCATTGAGCCCTGGAACTGCCACAGGTTTAATGGGTTCGTCGTATGCAATAGAAGCAGGCGCCCAGCCATGGCAAATACCCATCCAAGTTTCAATGGTCTTATTGCCGGATTTTTTCAGGTACTCGGGCAATAAATTCCACACTGCACCCGTTAATCCGGCACCCGTTTCTCCGACGATGAAATCGTATTTTTCGGAAGGAGCCAAGTTGTCAATGCTTCTCTGATCCCCAGCGCTTAAAATTTCTGAAGCCGGTCGCTTGAGAGTATAATCTCTATTGTCGGTCCAATCTTTGGAGCGTGGGTATTTGGGGTCGTTGTAGCGATTGCCGATAAGTCCTTTGGCCATGGGCCAATAAGAATCGGACCAGGGAAGTTTATCCAGCTGCGATTTTTGCAATCGCCTTTGCTCCATGAGACTCAAACTGCGAATGATCTCGGGAGAGTCTACCAAAAGGACTTCAATTTTATCTTCTGCTCCAAATGCAGAACGCCCGGGCCGCGTGTCCTTTAAACAATGCCGAGTTCCTCCACGCATCATGCAGCGTTGCTCGCGCATTTGAGTGCGCGCTTGTAAATCTTCACCCTTTTTTATTTGTTCAACAGAAAACCAAGTCTGATGGACAGGATTTCCCTGCTCGTCCCACTTTTGCGGTTGTTGAGACATGACTTGCTTGGGGTCGCGATGAAAGCTTTCTAAAAATGTTTTTAAATCAAAAGAATCGGCTTGTGCGTAAGAAAAAAATCCCAAAAGAAAAATTTGAATTGTCCATGGTCCCATGTGATCCCCTCTTGATTAAGAATGTTCTTGAATACCATATTTTTTGCTCACATTTAAAAGCCGCATTTATGAAGCTTTCTTTAGAATTCCGCCCTTTGTGCTCCCTTTAAGAAAAGCTATTCTCTTGCAAAGAGGAATTTATGAAATTGAATGTTGCCCTGTTCGGATTTTTATTTTTATGCGCCTTCCAAACTCTAGCAGACGACAAAGAATTAGATGAATACTTGCGCCAGTTCGAAGCCAATCCCGCTCGCCGCATGGACGCCCCGCTCATCAAACGCGACGATCAAGGAAAAATAATAAAAAGTGATTCACTCTTTTCTACGGAAAGTATTCGCACACAGAGTTTTGTCGAAGCCAAAGATGAACTGCGAAAAAAAATGTGCACTCAGCACCATGGGGTGTTGTATTGCCTGGATCAAGAAGGTCGAGCTTCCATTTTAGGAAACGACAGAGTGGAGAATCTCGTCGACAGTTCCACAAAAATAATTCGCAACCTCAATGCCATGGAAAATTTGAAATCGGCCACCCTTTCCACTCTGCCCTGGTCCGATTCGTACTGGCCTTTGGCTCGAGGGCAATTGGCTCGGCGTTATGCGGACTCCAGTTACTCAGACAGTTGGAATTGGCAAAGCAATTACAATTTCTTTTTAAAACATCCACCCAAAGATTCTCAGACAGAAGATCTTTCTCCTGCCGAAAAATACGATCTCTTAATGGGCGACAAGCAATGGAATCTCACCCAATCACAGTGGGAAAGGGGCAAAAGATATTTGGCTCAATATGGAAAAATTGAAAGATGGGTAGGCATTTGCGAAGGCTGGGCAGGGGCTGCCATTTCCTTGAATGAGCCAGTTCAGGTTGTGGAAACATTCACAGCCGATGGCCGCAAACTTCGATGGTATCCTTCGGATATAAAAGCTTTGGCCTCACAAATCTGGGCCACGGGCACACCACCTGTGCACTTCGTGGGTGGACGTTGTGGCGAGCGTCACCCGCCCAAAGATTCCAATGGTCGCATAAAAAGTCAGGCGTGTTTTGATACCAATCCCGGGACTTGGCACATGGGCATTGTCAATCAGCTGGGAGTGGCCAAGCGCTATTTGATTATGGACGCTGTTTACGACTTTGAAGTTTGGAACCAACCGGTTTACGCCTACGAATTTAAATATTTTAATCCTCAAACACACAAGAGTGCTTCCAGTTGGCAAGAAGCTACCATCGAAAAAAGTCAATTCACCAAAGACAAATTTAAAACCTATCGCTCGCCCTCGACTCAAACGGTGGTGGGTGTTTTGATGACCGTTCGTTACATCGTCGAAAACAATCCGTCCCACGCTGTGGGCTCCAGTCGTAACACGCGACAAGTGCGCTACACCTACGATTTAGAAATCGATAAGAATGGAAATATTATTGGCGGTGAATGGTACACCAATAAGCATCCCGATTTTTTATGGGCTGCACCTCGAGGGGCTCGTGCCACTTCCATTGTCGACGGAGGAGTTTCACTGACCCAATGGAATACGGCAGCGGCAGTTCCAGCATTTTGGAGTTCGGTAGCCCCCAGAGCTTCTGTTAAAGCCCAGCCCATAGCTGCAGTGGTAGAAAGACTCATCCAACTGGCTCAGTAAAGTTGACAACTGCGGTGTGCCATAGCGAAGCTTAATGAATGAGAATTCCCAGCCTTCCCCTTTTATTGTACTCGCGGGCTCGAAGCCTCAACTATGCCGCTCAATTTATTACTTTGAATTCTCTGTCGAGACTTCTACCGGGAATGACCCAAGCACCCCAGCCCAGTGTGGAAATCATAAAAACAATTCAAGAGCGCTTGACGGAATTTCTTAAAGAAGACATTGAAAATATCCAGCAAGGTGTTTATCCCGCTACAGTCTTGCTCCCAGAATCACCTCTCAAACACGTGCGACGCATCCCTCGAATTCTCACCGACGGCTTGCGCTCTTATTATCGACGAAAAAAAGGACACACAGCAAAATTTGGCCGCCGAGCCCAAAGTTTTTTAGAAGATTTACCACGCTATTACCGTCGTAACTTTCATTTTCAAACCGATGGCTATCTGTCGGAGCATTCGGCCGAACTTTACGAACACCAGGTGGAAATTTTATTTGCCGGAGCTGGGGACGCCATGCGACGGCTTATTATTCCGCCGCTCAAGAAAAAATTTGGTCTCACCGATGGTAGCAGTCTCACTTTTTTAGAAATTGGTGCGGGCACAGGACGGAGCACCTTGTTCGTGCACCGAGCTTTTCCCAAAGCAAAAATCATTGCCGTGGATTTAAGCACTCCCTACTTAAAATTAGCACAGAAAAAACTTTCAAAATTTGATCGTGTGGATTTTATGCAAGCCAGTGGCGAAACACTTCCTTACCAGGATCATTTTTTTGACGCCGTTTATTCGGTTTTTCTTTTTCATGAATTGCCACTGGAAGTGCGAAAACAAGTTTTAGCAGAATCTCGTCGTGTGGTGAAAAAGGATGGCTTGATTGGTTTGGTTGATTCTATTCAGCTGGGGGATGTACCCGCATTTGATGCTTCGCTCTTGAATTTCGCCGAAGAATTTCATGAGCCCTTTTATAAAAACTATATTTCCAACCCCATGCAAGATCTCATGAGGCTCGTAGGATTTTCCAAGCCTCAAGAGAAAATAGGATTTTTTTCGAAGCTTGTGTGGGCTAGCGGCCAGACACCGGCGCCACAAGAAAAATAGCCACAAGAGCCGGATCCGCCAAATTAATCAATGTTCCCGAAGTTTTTAAACTCGCAGCCAATAGCGTGTGCGGTGTGATCTGCCCCGTTCCCGTAAAATTTCCATCTCCTGAGCCCGATAAACTCCACGCTCCCCAACTGGTCACATTTATTTTTTGGGCCGAAGTAGAAGATTCAAAGTAACGGTGATTCAAAGTTCCTTTGAGATTCAAAATGCCGTCTTTTAGTGCGTATTCAAAATTCGCCGGCAATCCCGCGGCCAAACCCTCGCACTGTTGACTCGTACATGTTAAATGTGTGTGACCATTACCACCTGCTACACCTTGGTACACTCCCTCTTTGACTTCTAGATTAACCAATGTGATAGGTCCCCAATAGGTTTGTCCCAAAATTTTATCATTCTCGTGTCGTATTTCGGTGGCATAAAAGCCAGTGCCAAAAGTTGGTCTCACAATGAGACTGGCTCTTCCTGTAACTGCCGCTTGAAGAGGCAAAGGAATGCCCAATCCCATAAGCAATAAGAATCCAACCACCCTTGACGATATGATTTTCATAAAGCACCTCCATTTACTTTAACCTATTCGCCGGCCCTCATTTCGTCAAAGCAGCGCGTCGATCTTGAAGACAAACACACACTTTGCCGTCGACACCTACCCATTGAAAGATGGCCTCTCTCTTGCTAAGAAAATATCAGACATGCGTAAAACTTTTGTTTTCTTCATTTTAATCATGGCATTTGGAAGCTTTGCCCCAGCACAGCAAGCCAAAATGTCCCGTCGATTGGTGATTGGTCTGGACGGCATCCCTTACGGGCTCTTTGTGAAAGCTCAAAGCCAGGGACTTTTTAAAAATTTTCAGGCGCCTTCGAAAATGATTTCTACATTTCCGTCGCTCAGCCAATACGCCTGGGCACGGATTCTTCAATTGGGACGCACCAACGCCTATCAAGACTATTATTTTAATTCGGACATCAATCAACGGGTAGAAGTCATTTCAAAAAGTGCAACCTACGATGGATTTCCTCGAACTTTGGATTTTATAAATAAAAATATTCTTGAAAAAGGTACGGCCCACATCTTTGGGAGTAACAAAATCCTCTCAGGTGAGCTGGATTCCATTGAGCAAAGGATTTTGTCCAATGCAAAGCCACAAATATTTGTGGCTGTCATCTCCACCACCGATTCCGAAATTCATGATGGCGGCGAAAAAGGTGTGATGCCTCTCTTAGAAAATGCCGATCAAAAACTCCGTGAGCTCCAAGAAAAACACCTGCAAAAATATGGGGCACCTCTAGAAATCACCGTCGTCTCCGATCACGGGAACACACTCTTGCCCAGCGAAATGCCCGACATCAAAGGAATCCTGGAGCAAAACGGCTTTCACATGACCAATCAAATTAAAAATGCTGACGACGTTGTTGATGTGAGTGTGGGGCTTTTATCAGTAGCTTCTCTTTATATAAAAAATGATCGCAAAGCGGAATTGGCTCACTTAATGGCTCAGCAGCATTATACGGACCTGGTTACTTTTTTTGACGACACGGAAAGCGTTTTCAAAGTGATCAATCAAGGGGGAAGTATTTCCTTTGAGTACGACGCACAATCCAACGCCTTTCGTATCACAAAAGTAACTGGGGTGGATCCGTTACACCTGGTTTCGCCTGCCATCGAAGTCGGAAGATGGATCGATGCACAAAAAATGTATGAAGCCTCTCTTAAAACTGAATATCCCAACAGTCTTTATCGTATTTATGAAGGACTTTCGCGAGCCGGCGTGCACTATCCGGCCAGTGTGTGCGTGAGTTTAAAACTGGGCTATGAACATGGGCACATGTGGACTCTCAATCTGGGTGGGAAAATCGATCGCCATCGTTCGGGTACCCATGGGGCTTTGGCCGCTGTGGATTCTTTAGGTGTCATTGCTTCAACTGATGGAACATTTCCAGAATTTGTTCCCGCCAATGAAGTGCATCAGTGGATTCCCCAATATGATCAAACAGAACGCTATGCTCCTTTAAGTGTTTTGTTCAATCCCAATGGCAGTGCCACTTGGAGAGTGGGACGTCAACTGGTGGAGAATTTTAAGCAAGCACAACTGGAGGTTTCGGTAAGTACCTACAATTTTAGTTATAATAGTTTTGATACGCCAAAAAAAGAATTTTTGATGGCCTTTGAAAACTTAAAACCCAACGAAACTCAATCTTATTTTGATTCCCCTGGCGAAAATATTTTTGTGCCAGGTAAAACCGTACGAATGCAAATGCGACTCACAAATAAGAGCGGGAAACTTCTCATGCCCGCACAATACGTTCGGGTTATTCCCCGCCCTTACACTTACTACCTCTCTTTTTTCGATCGCTAGTGAGCCGTTCTCACATGATGAGTACCCACTTTAATGGTCACATCTTGCGTGCGATTGCGAGTCACTCCCACTAAAGCAACAGGTGCCAAACCTGCGATCCAGTGAAGAGCCCATCCGGCGTTGGTCAACTCGTAGCTGTAACTCAAAAGCCAAGGTGCGGCGATCACAAAAACCCCTGCAGCCACATCAAGCATCATGTGCACACGCACGGGGATCCACTTGACTACTGAATAATAATAGTTAGTCAGTAAGCTATAGGCGATCAACACAGCCCCTGTGAGTAGAAAAACATTTCGAGGTGCTGCCACATCTGCAAAACTAAATAGCACAGGACACAACATCAGCACCACGCCCGCCACATAGTCCAAAATATTATGAGTTTTTAGAGAAACCATAATGATCCTCCTTGAAAGAATTGACTGCTTTAAAAAGTTTATTCCTCCAAGAGAAAGAAAATTTAACTGGCAGCTACAAATAATTATTTCGTTTTTAAAACGATTGACCAGCCATCAGGGCTTTAGCTATTTACGCTAAGTAATTGAAAACACTAGAAAAGACGGACATAAACAAAATTCGCTTAAGATTTGCTCGTTTTAATCCGTAAAAAGAGGGCTGCACGTTTCTGAGGTCTACTAAAAAATAAGTTAAATTTTAAATGGGGGATGCGGGATGTATATGAAAAGAAATGTATTGGTTTATCTATTTTTAATTATGGTTAGCGCCACCGCTTGGGCCGCCAGCACTTTATGGACAAAAGTGGGAGAGGCCGGAGCGAATTATTTAGGAACTGGCGCTTGTGGCGGAGCCGATTTTAATAATGACGGATTTAAAGATATTGTTGTGGCCGCCAACGGATTTGGAACCGGCAAAAATCTTAATCAAGGAAAACTCTATGTCTTTTCGGGCGCTGATAATGGCGCCACCACACTTTTCTCTGTAACTGGAGAAGCCAAGAGCGACTTTTTGGGTTTTGCAGGAGGCGCAGCTGGTGATGTCAACAATGACGGATATGAAGATGTCATTGTGGGAGCCTACGGTTGGAACGGTGGTTATGGAAAAGTCTATGTGTATGCCGGCAATGCCAGCGGAGCAAAAACACTCCTCTACTCAAAAGATGGCAAATCTTTAGGGCTTACAAAAACCGATCGTTTTGCTCAATATGGAATTGCAAAATCTGCCGGTGACGTGAACGGCGATGGTTATGATGACTTTGCTGTGAGCGCTGATCGCGCATCCAACGGAAACGGAAAAGTTTTTGTTTGGTCAGGACAAAATGGGAACTTGTTGTATAGCAAAACAGGAAGCTCAGCTGGAAATCTTGGCTTTAATTTAGCTTTTGCCGATGTCAATGGCGATGGATACAGCGACTTGATTGCCTCCGAACACGCAACAGCCAGTTCCAAAGGTCAAGTGAGAGTGTATCTTGGCCCTTCGGGAACTGAAGCATCTTACTCACCTTTGGTTGGCGAAAATGCTGGAGATAATTTTGGTCGAAGCCTTGCTTCGGCTGGACATTTTTCGAGCGCTACACACGAAGATATTTTAGTGGGTGCTTATAACTACAGCGGCAGTGGCTTAAGCCTGAACGGCAAAGTTTATGTCTACTCCGGAGACGATGGACATCTAGTCGCATCCGTTGAAGGCCCTGCGAACACCAATCACTATGGCTATGTTGTGAACGGTGCCGGTGATTTTAATCACGATGGGTTTGACGACATCATGTTGTCTAATCAGAACGATCGTGAAGTGCGCGTTTATGCTGGCCCCGACTTAGGAAGTGGCACACCTCTCTCCACGAGAAGCCAACCCGCCGTTGGAAGCTTTGGATCGAACATTTGTCCTGTGGGAAATACCACTGCTGACTTGTTTCCAGAGATTGTCATCGCAGCACCGAACTTCTCCACAAACGGTTCCAACGACGGCAAAGTGTTTGTGGAAACCTTTTCTCCGTAATTCAAATTTTTTGAAAGCTAATAAAAAAGGGCCAGCCTCACAAAGGCTGGCCCTTTTTTTACCTGTCGTTCTTAATGCAATCCGTCGACATTTTGTTCTGATAATTGTTTTGATTGATGCGCAAAGTCCATGTGAAAATTTCTTCACACCAAACATACTTAGTATCTCTCGTTTTCTTTTGAGGGGAATTAATTTTGTCTGCGTGGGTATAAACAATTTTACTCAACATTCCATGGAGGAATCGTATGAAAAAAGCATTATGTAGTATCGCCTTGGCCGTTGCATTTATCGGAAGCTCGGCTTGGGCTCTTCCCACCTGTAACACAGATTCTTGGAGACAATGTAAGTCGATCAGTCTTTCAAGTGGTTCAGGCGTTATCGCAAAAAACACCGTGACAGCTTGCACTCCCGGAACCTTCGATCATTACCGTGGCGTTGGTTTTAGCGATTGCACACTCTTGAATGCCGCTGGCCAACCCGAAACAAAAGAAGAAATCGCTGCTGAAACAGCTTTGACCGGAGAATTCAAAGGCTACCGTAACGGCAACAATGAATCCGGTTCTGGCGCCCCCCATCTCTGCCGTGGCCGCGTTCACGCGTGCTTCAATAACGGTTACACTGACTGGGATGGCACTGATGCAATTGCTTGCAAATCTGCTTGCAATACCGGTTCTAAAAACACTGCTTGCACAATAAGCATTTGCGAAGCTGCTTGCGATGCCCTTTCTAGCGATGACGCCAGTCTTTGCCCTTAATTAATATCTAATGCATTGATTGCACCCGCCTCAAAAGCGGGTGCTTTTTTATATTTACCGCCCAATTATTTTATGAAATCGTTGATCGGTGCTCACCCTCGATCAAGTTCGACAAACAATTGAATTTTTCCACAGTGCTAATCAATTGGACACCACCGTGGCCATCGCGCGTGGTTGCTACAATATTAATTCTCAAAACCCAGAAGTCTTGGATCTTTATGCTCAAACCCTTTTTCGAGCCAAACGTTTTCAAGAAAGCTTAGACATGGCCTTAAGGGTATTAGAAATGATGCCCGACAATTGCGATGCCTTGTTTAACGCTGCTCGCTGCTTGCACTATACGGCTCGGGCACCCGAAGCCGAAATGCTCATTCGCAAAGTTCTCAAACAAAAGCCCCATTGGCTGGATGCCAAGCTTGATCTGTCCCTTTACTTAGCCGTGCAAGGAAAGCATGCCGAATCCGAAAAACTTCTTCGTACGATGCTGAACGAAAATCCTGGGGACCAACGGGTTACATTTAATTTGGGGTGGCATGATTTACAGCACGGAGATTTTAAAAAAGGAATGGCTGGATTGGCAGTGGGGCGCAATATTACAGTTTGGGGTACTCGAGAAATTTCGCTCCCCTACCCCAAGTGGGATCGCACTGACCCAAAAGGCAAAACAATTTTGCTTGTGGATGAAGGTGGGGATGGCGATGCCATTATTTGTGCACGTTTCGCAAAACTTTTGAAAGCCCGTGGCGCCCGAGTCATTTTAATTGCTCGCGATAATTTAGTGAGTGTTTTTTCGAGGGTTGAAGGCGTCGATCAAGTCATGACCAAAGATGAAATTCAAAAAAAGCACACAAAAATCAGAATCGATGGTTGGATTCCTGGAATGGATGCGCCCCGTTATTGTGATGTGGATTATGACACCTTACCCAGCGACCCATATATAACTCCCGATCCCAAATATCTCAAAAAATGGAAAAAAATAATTGGCGATGGCCCCGAACTAAAAGTCGGCATTCGCTGGCAGGGAAATCCTAAATTTGAACACGATCAAGTGCGAACGATACCGGCCTCAAAACTTTTTCAACTGGCGGAAATTCCAAATGTAAAAGTTTTTAGTCTCCAGCGCGACGACGGAGTCGAAGCACTACAAGGCCAAACTCAAATTACAAATCTCTCGAGCCAATTAGGTAATTGGGAAGACGCAATTGCCGCCACGGCTTGTCTGGATTTAGTGATAACATCTTGCACTGCCATTGCCCATGTTGCCGCCACCCAAAATATTCCCACCTGGGTGATTGTGCCCATAATGCCTTATTATATTTGGGCCCAACCTGGCGAGACATCTCGTTGGTACCAAACCGTAAGGATCTTTCGGCAAACAAAATATGGAAGTTGGGATGAACCCTGCTGGCAAGTTATTCAATCCTTAAAAAAACAAATGTCATGAAGCTCAACTTAGGTTGTGGTTTTAAAAAAATTCCAGGTTTTATCAATGTAGATAAAGAAGCTCGCTGTGAACCCGATCACGTTGTAGATTTAGAAAAATTTCCCTGGCCCTGGGCCGACAATAGTATTACCGAAGTAATGGCCATTCACACACTTGAACATTTAGGAGCCACTCCGGCAATTTGGATTGGAGTTCTAAAAGAACTATGGCGTGTGTGTACTCCCGATGCTCAAATTCATCTAGCCGTACCCCACCCCAGGCACGACAATTTTTTGCACGACCCCACCCATGTGCGCGCCATCACACCCATAGGTTTAGCCATGTTCGATCAAAAAAGAAATTTAGAAAATATTGAAATTGGCGACGAAGAATCAAAGTTGGGGCTTTATTCAAACATCGATCTCGAAGTGCAACAAATCAGTTACGATTTGGAAGAGCCATATCGCACTCAGTATCTAACAGGTAAACTCAACACCGAAGATTTAGAATTTATGATCAAAGAAAAAAATAATTTTTGTCATCAAATTCGCATGTTAGTCAGAATAGTCAAACCATGTCGAAGTCATTCAAACACTATTATTTAAGAACGATGCCGTTGTATTGACCGCGAAATATGGAACTCCAAGTTGTAAGAGCGCCGACTTGATTAGGACTGGATTTTTGAGTACCAGCACCTGCAACGCCTGTGGCCAATTGCCCGGCTGAATTGTCTCCCCAAGCCCAAATGGTCCCGTCACTTTTCCGGGCCCAGGAATTAGTAACACCCGCCACTATAGCACTCCAGTTTGTGTCAGCGCCTATCTGAATTGGACTCGATCGAAGGGCCACGTCGTTGAGCCCAAGTTGGCCTGTAGAATTATGCCCCCAAGACCAAATGCTATTGCCCGTTTGCATGGCAAGCACAAATCTGTCGCCCAGAGCCAGTTGGGTACTTGACCAAATTCCCGCACCCACTTGTGCCGGACTTGAACGATGGGCGACATCTCTCAAACCCAATTGCCCCGACTCATTCATTCCCCAAGTCCACAAAGTATTTGTAGAAGTCGACGCCGCCGAAAACGCCAAACCAGTAGCCACGGTACTCCAGGTGGTGCCAGCACCTACTTTAGCGGGACTCGATCGCGTAGCGACATCTCTCAAACCCAATTGCCCAGAGGTATTGAGACCCCAGGCCCAAAGTGTTCCGTCGGTTTTTATTGCCAAGGTATGGGTCGCTCCTGGGGCGAGGTGTCTGGTGTTTGGCGACCAATCTGTTGCAGCACCCACTTTAGCGGGACTCGATCGCGTAGCGACATCTCTCAAACCCAATTGCCCAGACGAATTGAGCCCCCAAGTCCACAGTGTTCCGTCGGTCTTCACTGCCATCGTATATGCTTGGCCGCACGCAACCCCTGCCCAGTCCGTGTCAGCACCCACTTTTATGGGACTCGATCGATTGGTAAGATCGTTTAGGCCCAATTGACCACTGGTATTACATCCCCAAGCCCAAAGAGTGCGATCGGATTTGATTCCAGCCATGAACTGAAAACTTGCAGAGAGGACGAGCCAGCTCACTGCCGAAGAGAGCATGACGGGACTTGATCGATTGGCGACATCATTCACCCCCAATTGACCCGAAACATTGTAGCCCCAGATCCAAACTTCGTTGCTACCCCCACCCCCTCCACCACCAACGGTAACTTTCTTTTTCCAAAAACCAGTATTGTAAAAACCGCTGGCAAAAGTGTTTCCAGATCTTAAAACCGTGAAAACACCGGTCAACGTAGAAAATAAATTTTTTAGGAAATGGCGACGGGTACTGTGTTTTAAAGGCGAGTGCACAACACTTGAGCGCACTCGATGCCAAAAGTCAGTGATTTTTTGCAAAACAATCCGTCGTTTCACCGTTAAAAAAGTCTAAACACTTATGATTCGACATGCAAAAGAAAAACAATACGATATTGGTTTTGACAAGTGGTGACAGAGATCGTCAGAATTGCAGACCAAGGACCAAACATGCAGCATAAATCTCTCGTCATTTTGGGGAGCGGGCCTACAGGTCTCTCTGCTGCCCAAAGATTCAATCAATGGAAGCCCCAGGACTGGATTTTGTTCGAAAAATCAGAGGTGCCCGGTGGACTTGCCCAGTCGGTAACTGACGCTCAGGGATTTACTTGGGACTTGGGTGGCCACGTGGTGTTTTCGCACTACGAAGAATTTGATTTATTTTTAAACAGAATCCTCAAAGACAACTGGATTTACCACCAGCGAGAAAGCTGGATTTGGATGAGAGATCGATTCATTCCCTACCCGCTCCAAAATAATATTTGGAGGCTGCCAGAAAGTGATCGCCAAAAATGTCTGGAGGGATTACGTCAACGCTCTTTGGTTGCTTCCTCTCACCAAGCTCAGAACTTCGACCAGTGGCTGCGACAAAGTTTTGGTTTGGGTTTGTACGAAACTTTTATGGCTCCCTACAATTTAAAAGTATGGGCTCACCCGCTCAGTCTTTTGAACACGGAATGGGTGGCAGACCGGGTGGCACCGGTAGAACTTCCGCAGATCGAAGAAAATATTCGTTTGCAGCAAGACCATATTTCATGGGGTCCCAATTCTCAATTTCGCTATCCGCGGTTTGGGGGAAATGGCGCTATTTGGAAAGCTCTTTACGAAACACTCCCGGTTCAAAACTTTCGATTCCATGCGGAAGTGACATCCATTGATCTCAACCAAAAACACCTGACGATCAATAATGAAGTGAAGTTTTCCTATGACCATTTGATCTCAACCATTCCTTTAAATAAACTGTTGAATAATATTGAACATCAAAATCCCATTTCGACTTTGCAAAATCAGTTGTTGTTTTCAAGCACTCACATCATTGGAATTGGCCTGGAGGGAGCGGCCCCCGAACACCTCAAAACAAAATGTTGGGTCTACTTTTCCGACGACCATTGCCCCTTTTACCGGCTCACAGTTTTTTCCAATTACTCATCTCACAATGTGCCCGACTCTAAATGCCAATGGTCTTTGTTGGTAGAAGTGAGTGAGTCTTCTCACAAACCGGTGAACCCTGACGTAATCGTTGATCAATGTGTGGAGGCCCTTATTCAAAATGGGTTTATTGAGAATCGTTCAAAAATAATCAACCGCTGGAGCAGGCGGTTGGAACAGGGATACCCTGTGCCTTTTGTGGGACGCAATAAAGTGCTCGATACCATTCAATCTTATCTTCTGTCAAAAAATGTTTATAGTCGCGGCCGATTTGGGGGTTGGAAATACGAAGTGTCCAACCAAGATCATTCCTACATGCAGGGGATCGAGGCTGTAGACAATATTCTTTTTCAAATTCCCGAAGAAACTTATTTTTTTCCAGAAAAAGTGAATACGGGCAAAAAAGTGCCAAAACGAAAAATTAATTTTTAATGGGAGTTACAAATGGGACCTGGCGCTGTTCCCAAAGCTGGGTAAGTGCATCAAAAGAAATCATTCCTTCGCTCAATAAGTCTCCATGTTGCAACAAAACGCTGTGGCTCGTGAGCAAGCCTTCGGGAGAAGCCAATACGACATCGGGTTCTTGTCGTTGAGAGTTTTTGAAATGAAAGTAAGAGCTCATGGAATCAAATAAATAGGAATCCGGAAAAAACGAGTCGCTGCGAGAAAAATAAATAAAATCCTTCCCAGCATTCAAGGCGTGTTCGTACCCTTTCCTTTTATTCTCAAAAATAGTCACGTCAAACTCAATGTCGTCTTGAACTTGAGTTCGCACAGCTTCTCTACAAAATTGAATGGACCTTGCCAGCGAAGATTCGCATGCACTGGTCAAGGGGCCATCAAATACAATATCGAATTTGATTTTATCTGTTTGATGGGGAATACCAAAAACAGTGGGCCACATACGCTCCATGACCCAACCTTCTAGAGGGCAAATATCATAATTTAATTTTGGAATGAGCTTTTGATAAAACTCTTGAGGTCGAGCCTGAATCACTTTTTGAGGAACAATATATTGAGCACCCGAAGCATACCCAATGCTTGAGGGCCTCTTCACTTGAATAAATTCAAACATCTGATCCATGCATTCATGAAAACCACCCCAATTGAAATCCTCTGTGATGAGTTCTCTTTTGTAATTGGCACTGAGCGGAATGACTTTTTGGGTAGGGCGGTGACTTTCGAGAATAGAAAAAAGCCCAGGGCAATGTTCAAGGGGGTTGCCTTGCAAGAGAACCAAATAGTCAGGCAATTGATGATAGTTCTCGACGATGTGGTGCAAAAAGGTTTCGCTTTCTCGGCCCACATTAGGTCTTTGCAAAGAATGACGCAGCAGAGAAGCTGGCAGTGTGTCTGGCCCCTTGTTATAAATGACCCAAGGAATTTTTAGCTTTTCGATCCATTGAAGGTCTTCTTGGAATCGAGCGATAACGGCTTGATAGGTCGGCATACTTATATAAGGGTTGCCAATCTTCAATTATTTGTCAACGGACGTCTTCAGTTTGCTCTTGCATAATGAGCGCGCCCACTTTCTAATTTCGTTACTGGGGGCTTAATGCGGTTTGACATGATCTTTCGCAGTTGTTCAAAAGTTTATTCCGTCCATGGAGGCGAAAGAATTGTCAATGCTTCCAAAGAAGAATTGATCATCCGTTGTTTAAGGTCACTCATTCGATCGGCCACCTTTGCCCATCAAAAATACCAGGCCGATTCTTTTTCACTCACAATTATTGATGATCATTCCAGTGAGTCTTGTGTAAGAGCCATTCAAATAGCCCTCAGTGAAGTCGCATTTCCCACTCGCTTTATTTCTATGACCGACCGTACGGGAAACGGGCAATCACTGCTCACCACTTATGAGTATGCTCGAGACAACTGCGAAGACCTTATTTATTTTGTGGAAGATGATTTCTTACACGAAAGTATAGCAGTTCCGGAACTTCTCAGCAGTTACGCCACAATTTCGAACACAGTTAAAAGCGATGTGGTTCTTTACCCTTGTGACTATTTGACACTCTATCAAAAGCATTACCCTTCGGCGATTTTACTGAGCCGTGATCGCTATTGGCGCAACATTGGACATACCACCGGAACAATTGTTGTGAGTAAAAAAACTTTGACTCGATATTGGGATCGGTTCATGGATTTTACAAGATATGACATCGACCCTGACATTTCAGAAGAAAACACACTGAACCAAATTTATCGCAATGGCGGTGTGCCCTGTTTTTCTCCCATGCCGTCACTGGCCGTTCATATGGGCCCCGAAGCTTGTGCCTCACCCTTTGTGAATTGGCGAAAATGGTGGGACGAAAACGCCCCATGAAACTTCACATTATTTTTAGAAGCTGTTCAAATAATTCTGTACATTTTGAACAGCGATTCATTCCTGTTTCTAAGGAAGATTTGATCATCCATTGCCTCAAATCTTTGATCGCCTCTCTTTTTCCTATTCAAAATTTCAATGATTTCAAACTCAGCATTGTGGACGACCATTCAAGCCCTTATTGTATTTCGCAAATGCACCAAATTCTTTCGGTCTGCCCGTTTCCAACGGAAATCATTTCTCTAAAAGAAACGGGCAACAACGCTTCGATGAAGTATTGTTACGAATATGGCTTAACCAGCCCTAGCGACGTTATTTATTTTGTGGAAGACGACTACCTTCATTCCCCCTCTTCACTTTACGAAATGATTGACTCTTACCAACTTTTTTCTAAAAAAATGAGATCACAAAATCCGACCGCTGAAGTCGCCATTATGCCAGTGGATAACATTTTTCACTATGACGATCGCACGATCTTTCAATCACCTGTGGTTTTAGGAAAGTTCAGACATTGGAGAGTGAATTATTATTCCAATTGGACCCTCATGCTTTCGAAAAAAGGCCTCGAAGATAATTGGGAGCATTGGTGGAAATTCTCAGACTACCAACTTGCTCAGCCCGAAACCCACGAAGACGCCACATTGACCCCTGTTTTTAAAACGAAAATCACTCTTTTTACACCTGTTCCCACGCTGGCGTTTCATGTTGCATCTCATGGGCATGTTTCGCCTTTTGTCAATTGCAGGGACGTTTGGGATCAAGTGGGATTGGAATGGCAAAAGATTATCAGTTTGACAAATTCAGTGGGTCCCGTGGAAAATTCTTGGAACCATGACCAATCAATTTCCTCTTAAAACTAAAAGGGCCCTCGTATTGGGAGCCGGCGGATTTATTGGGCACCACTTGGTCAATCGCCTCAAAAAAGAGGGATATTTTGTACGCGGAGTGGACCTCAAACATCCAGAATTTTCGCGCACTCAGGCCGATGAGTTTTTGATTGCCGACCTCCGAAGGCCCTCGCAAGTTGAGATCGTTGTGGACCCTCGCTTTGACGAAGTCTATCAATTGGCTGCCGATATGGGTGGGGCTGGTTATATTTTTACCGGCGAAAACGACGCGGACATCATGAGTCATTCGGCTCTTATTAATTTAAATGTTGTTCAGGCCGTTCGAGAAAATAAGATCAAAAAGATTTTTTACTCGTCGTCGGCATGCATTTACCCAAGACACACCCAAACGGATTCCCAAAAACCTGACTGTTCCGAAGCCACTGCTTACCCAGCGGACCCTGACAGCGAATATGGTTGGGAAAAGCTCTTTAGCGAAAGATTTTATTTGGCCAGCCAAAAAAATTATGGACTGCAAGTACGCATTGCAAGGCTTCACAATGTTTTTGGCCCCTGGGGTACTTGGCGCGGCGGCAAAGAAAAAGCGCCGGCAGCCCTTTGTCGAAAAGTGGCAGAAGCAAAAAATGGAAGTTCCATTGAAGTTTGGGGCGATGGCGAACAAACCCGGTCTTTTCTTTATATCGACGAATGCATCGAAGGAATTTTGCGACTGATGAACTCTGATTTTTCGGGGCCCGTCAACCTGGGCTCTCTTGAAATGGTTTCTCTCAATCAGTTAGCAAAAATGATTATTGAGATTTCAGGGAAAAACTTGGGAATCCAGAATATCCCCGGTCCATTGGGAGTGAGAGGACGATGCTCTGACAATGCCCTTATTCAATCCAAATTGGGCTGGGCTCCCCGTGCACCCTTAAAAGCAGGTTTGATTCAGCTTTATCAATGGATCGATAAACAAATAAGAGAAAAGTTATGGACTCAAAATTCGACAAAATTTCCGTCATTGGAATTGGAAAACTAGGACTCTGCTTTGCTTTGCTCCTTGAAAAGGCTGGCTTTCATGTCACAGGCATGGATGTGGACTCCTCGTATGTCCAGAGAATTAACGATAAAACATTGGTCTCCATGGAACCCGGTGTGGAACAGCTTTTAAAAAATGCTAAAAATTTTAAAGCCACCACCAACATTCAAGAAGCATTGCAAAATAATTTGGTTTTTACCGTGGTGCCCACACCCTCGCTGACCAATGGCAGCTACGATCATAGTCACATTGATCAAGTGGTCGAAGCCATCCAGTCCCAAGGGCTACAAAAGAGCGAAAAACATTTTGTGATCTCCTGCACAACCATGCCGGGCTATTGCGATGCGGTGAGCAAGAAAATAAAAAAATTCAATTGGACAGTGAGTTACAATCCTGAGTTTGTGGCTCAAGGAAGTGTGCTCCACGACCAAGAAAATCCAGATCTTGTGCTTGTGGGCGAAGGCAATCAAATGGCGGGTGATATTCTGGAATCGGTTTACCGTCGATTGTGCGCCAACCATGCACCCATCCATCGCATGAAACCCATCAGTGCCGAGATCGCAAAAATTGCTCTGAATTGTTTTTTAACGACCAAAATAAGTTTTGCCAACACGGTGGGGGATGTTTCTGTGAAGGCCGGTGCTGAACCGCGTAAAATTCTTGATGCCATTGGTTCGGACTCCCGTGTGGGAAGCGCCTATCTTAAATATGGTTTTGGTTTTGGAGGCCCCTGCTTACCTCGAGACAATCGAGCTCTTGGGGTCTTTGCCCAAACTCTGGGGTTGGAGGCCCCCCTTTGTAAGGCCACAGATCTATCCAATGCTTTGCATTTAGAAAATCAAGTGAATGACTTTTGCGAAAAACACCCGCCTGGCACCTCGCTGGCGTTGGGCCCCATCAGTTACAAAACAGGGGCCGCATCTGTGGAAGAGTCGCAACAACTGGCATTTGCCGTCAGACTTGCTCAAAAGGGTTACCAAGTGACCGTGCGTGACCACGAACAAGTTTTAAATGATGTTAAAAAAACCTACGGTGATCTCTTCTTCAAATATGAAGATTCTGATCTCGCTTGATATAAAAAGCATTCCCATGGGTTCCTGCGAGCATGTCGAGATTGGTCATCACACGGGTGAAATTGCGCTCATTTAAAAATGCATCTAACTCGTGCATGAGGGCTCCCCCCTTATACACATTGTCAGTACTCACTTCGGTGAAAATATAACGAATGTTTTCGAGCATCTTTTCGGCCCCCTTTAGAGCCAAAAGTTCAGCACCTTGAATGTCCAAACATAAAAAATCGGGATCTAAATTTAATTGCCGGGCAAGAGTGTCCAGTGTGACCGTGGGCAAAGATTTTTCCTCCACAAAAACATAGTTGGGAGCATGTAGAGAATGGGTTCCAAAATCAAAAATGGAAGAAGACATCCCTTCAAAATTAGTAACATGAAGAGTTTTATTCTCGCCGTCTTTGTCGGTCACCAAAGCTTGAATCACATTTTGCCGAGAGAATTGGCTCACGTGGGCACAAAGCTTTGGCATGGAATCGGGATTTCCCTCGATCCAACAAACCTTGGGCACTTGAAGCCTTGCATAATCTTCGGCCTCTTGTCCGTGATGGGCACCCACGTGCAGAAGTTCTCTAGTCCGAATGTTAAACCTCTGAAAAATTTCGTCAAGAATCGTCGTAACGACGGGGGTGGGCGGCACACTCAATCGCACTTGGTTGACTTCAAATACGACCCCTTGATTGAGATTTAAATTCGTAAAACCAATGCCAATGAGTGGGTGTGTCTTGGAATCAAAAGAAAACTCATAAATGAAGGATTTATCTTTCGTACTAAAGGATTTTGAAAAATGAGCAGTCATATCTGGCAAGAGCCCAAAAACCTTCAGTTGTCCCGTCAGTACTTTGGCTGATACTCGCACGCTCACCGGGCCAGTTGATGTGTCCAATCCCTGGTGGATAGAAAACAAAACGCCACTCAGAGGGATATCGCCCACGATTCGAAATCGAGGTGGAAAGGAATTTTCAACCTGGTAGGCATTATTTGACTGAAACTGTGTGAGGTAAGAAATATTGAAATGGGGTTGAAGCATGGGGCCTGGATTTTTTTCTTTGAGCGACACATTGCCCATCCCCCAATTGTCATCGTTAATAAAGTTTCCACCCATTCGAAAAAGGTCAAAGGCAAGCTTTCTTGCCTTTCCATGGGTTAACCTTGGAACATTATTGTTTGCGCCTTCCTCTGTGGGTTTTTCTGAAGGGCCCACGGACGAACAAATAAAAGGCCTTCCAAGATTGACCTGGAGCATTCCTTTGCGAACCGCCGCACAAAGAGTCAAAGTGTCTAGATACCTGGGATCCACACCCAACTCAGGTGTGCCCTTGACCCAATGAAATTTCTTTTGACTCATGAGCAGAAAATGATCGCATGGAATTCCGCGCTGGGCACCCACTTCGACACAATACCCAGAAATTTCATCGACGGCATTTTGTAAATCAAACCGATGGCCAGTTTTTTTGAGATACTTTTCAACCCGCTTTATCAACGAATAAGAAACGGTGCGCCCTAATTTTTCTTCCACTGCTTTTTTCATTTCTAACAATCGCGAATTTCTAAAAATTGTGGGCAACGTCCAAGGCAAAATATTTTTTGCCAAATTGGGGACTTCTTGTAGATGGCTCTCACTTTTTAACGGGCTGGTGTAAACATGAGTCCCATTGAGTGAGCGCATAGAAATCCAATGAATCAATTCATCGGAAAACCGGGTTGTACTTGTCGTGCTGAGTATAAAAGTTCCGCGAGCCCTTCGAATTCCAACATTTTTTGCAATGAAGGCATGGGGAATACTTTGGGGGATCTCGATTATTCGGAGATTGCACCATCCCTGAGAATCGGGCCAATGGACTGAGTCAGCATTCTGTGGCAGCGGATTCCAGATGACCACCAAAATTTCAGACTCCAATTCAAACCGACGTAACTGTTCGATGGCGTAATGAACAAAATCTTTTGCTTCTTGCTCACTTCGAGCAGCGAGAACAATAGAAAGGTACGGAGTTACCATTAGTATCCCCTACCTGGCACAGTGCTCTGATAAAGCCCTGCCTCAGAACCTTGCACCGATAAAGAAGGCTCTCCCCAATAAACATTGAGGCCAAAAACCGATTGCCAATGTTCTAGCTCAATATCAAAGGGCCAAGTAAAGGGCACAACGGCGGCAAGTATTCTTGCGGCGGCTTTTTGACGAACTAAATAACAATCGGCCGTTCGATGGTGCGGTTTGTGTGGACGATAAACATTATGGGTGGGTTGAGTTTGCTGAACATGCATGTCCATGCCAGAACCCGGATAAAAAATATCCCAATCGTCTGGGAGTTGTTTTACATATTTTTCTAACTGGATAGCAAAGTCTGGAACTAGAACCACATCATCTTCGAGGATGAGCGTGACGTCATAAGAATTCTTTACGATTTGCTCGAAAAAATAAATATGGGTAATACCATTGGCAATCTCAGCAGGAGAAAGGGGTGCAATATAAAAGTTTTCCTCCCAAACTTTGAGTTTTTCCTGAATGAGGTCTTTATCAAATTTGTAGTATTTCTCGATAAACTTTGGCGACAATTTTCGCTTATCAAACCGAGTGACCCATTCGGCGTCAATTCGGAGCTCACGCAAGGTTTTTTTGAGATACTTTTTTCGTTCTCGAAGCGGAGGCCAGTGTGTGACAAAAACTTTATCAATGAGTTGCACAGCCCACGTCTTCCCGCCCGCGAGGGGCCTTGAGTACCGCGCTCAATGCCTCAATGCTCACATTGGTGTGCCGGAATTGACCCGTTTTTCGCCCATACCAAACAACTTCTTGAGCATAGAGAGGCAAATTTCCATGGTACAAGCGAGCAGCCTCAATGCGAATTTTAAACGGAAACTTTTTAAGTAAACTTGTATTATGATCGGAATAGGCTGCCAAAAAATAAGAATGGAAATCATAGTTTTGGAGCAGTTCAACTTTTGGAGGATCATGGGGTCCAACAATAAGACCAAACTGATAATCTAATAATTCTTTTAATTGATCTCTTTCGCCAGACTCTCTGGAAAGGTGTTTGGCGAACTGGGCGATTTCATTTCGAAGCTCATCTTTATTGCGAATCAAATTGAGAAAAGAAGCTTCTTCGGGCGGCCAAATGATATCTCCAAAATCATTCAAAATCATTTCAAATCCCGAACTCTCGCTCAAGTTTGCAAGCATTTGGTTAACACGCTTGAGTTCTGCCCCCAAAGCTGTGTTGAGATTGTTTTCAATATACTCAATGAGAGTTTCATAAAATTTCTTATACGAAAGGCCTTTTTCCTTTCGGAAAAAAATTGCCAAGTGCTGCGTGATACCTAAGCAGTGAAAAGTTTGAATGGCCCACGAAAAGAGAAAGGCTCGCTTCCAATCGTTAGACGACATGGATTTTGTTCCGATGACAATGTCGCTGTATTCGGTAATACCTGATTTCTGTGGTGTGGAATGATGCTGCAACACGGGGATTCTCACTGTCTGAATTTCATGAAGCTGCCGAGTTTGTGGATTTCCCAATTCCGCATTGGGAAGAATAGCACAAGCATAAATATTGAGAGATTCATGTTGTCCGGCTTCGATCAAGGAATCCAGTCCTTGAGTAAAACTCTCATAAGTTTCGCCGGGCAAGCCCAAAATCACCTCCGTGTAAGTAGGAATATTTTGGGCGCGGTATTTTTGTAAAAGCTCTCTAAAATTATCGATGCGTATGTTTGAGCGGCGAATGGTTTGCAAAGTGTTTTCGTCCATACTTTGAAAGCTCAAAGTGACACCCTTGCACATGTCGGCGTCGTTCAGAATTTTAGCAATCTCAAAAATTTTAACGCTGCTATTTTTTGCATAGGCCGCCCGAAATTTACGGGGAAAGCCGTATTTCTTTTTAATTTCTGTCATTTTAACCGTGAGTTGGTTATCGCGCGGGAAAAGCCCATAATTGGCGTCGCAGTTATACAGGAGATCGATTTTTCTCTGGGCAAACCATTGGAGCTCGGCAACAAGCCGATCGTCGCTAAAAGGACGAACCTTGGACATGGTGGAGCTGCCCCAGTCGCAAAATGCGCATGTGTAAGGGCAACCCCGGTGGGTTTCTTGACTGGCGTGAAAATCATATTCTTCGTGAATGAGCTCGTCAAAAACCCCCGTCAAATAGGGCGAAGGGATTTTTTCTAAATCCAAAAATCGAGGCCTGGGCACCGTTTGAAGAGTTGTCTGATCCTGACCTTTTAAACTGAGTCCTCGAATATTTTGATACTGGGGATTGGGTTTCACAGTTTCCAAAAGAATCTCTGAAAAGGCCACTTCTCCTTCACCATGCACTAAGATGTCCACAAATGGATTCTCAATAAAAAATTCTTGGGACCTGTTGGGAACATGGGGACCACCAAAAACCACCAATGTATTTGGAAATTGTTTTTTTACTTGTTCGGCTAAAACACGGTTGTATTCAAAGTTCCAAATGTAATTTGAAAATCCAAAAACTTTGGGATCTTCCAGTTCCTTGCACACTTGAGCGATGGGAGATTTAAGAAAGAAGAGTTTTTTGAATCGATAATGTTCCTGAACGGCGGGTATTTTCTGAGCATAGGCTTGGAGCAGGCCCACTGAATAGGGCAAGAACACATTCTTTCCGTACTGATTGTTGACCTGCGCTAAATAAACATTTCTCAAAATCTTACCCCTCATCCAGCAAATAAGGCTAACCGGGAAAATTGTGCGAAGCCAACGTTTTTCCGCTTGCGCCACTGCAAGTGCAAATATACCGTATTTGCATGGAACAAAGCTTAGTCCCTGAACAAGGGGTTTTTCTCTACAAAGAAGCTCTCGATTTAACGGCCGCTCGGCAGCAACATCTTGCCACCCTGGGCCTCGATCTGAATAAAAAGAAAGTTCTTGAAGTGGGCGGAGGAATTGGTCTGCATTCGGGCTTTTTTCTCAAGCGCGACTGCGATCTACTTTTTACCGAACCCCGTCCATTTAATTTAATGGAAGCACTCAGACGAAATCGCCGTTTAAAAACCGCACTTTTAGATTTGGATCAAGAGACTGATCTTAAATGGCTGGGTCAATTTGATGTAGTGTATTGTTATGGAGTTTTGTACCACTTGCAGTTTCCGGAAAAAGCCATTCGGCAATTGTCGGAAATTTGCAACGGCGTTCTTTTGCTCGATACAATGGTCAGTCCCGCAGAAGGCGATGGCATCAATGTATTTTACGAAGACGCCAGTGTGTTGAATCAAGCAGTGCGCGGTGTGGGCTGTCGCCCCTCACGCCGATGGGTGCTTGATACAGTTCGCAAATATTGGGGCCATGGATACATCAGCAAAGCACAACCTAATAACATTGATTTTTTGACGAACTGGAAAGATCCCAACGACCTAGAAAGTTTCCACGCCCGTTCCATTTTTGTGGGGTCGAAAACTTCCCTGGATCACCTTGGGACCTTGTCTTCTGAACTTCTCGAACAGCAAGAACGCATTGTTTAGCGGGTGTACCCGTGAATACCTTTTCTGTTTCAGCTCTGAGACATCGCTATCTCCTTCACGATACAGGCATCAATGAGCTGGTATGGACCCAAATGCGGGAAGCCAATTCCTTTGGGGGAATAGATCTTCAACTCATTGAAAACATCATAGAGCCTGGCGACACGTGCGTGGACATCGGAGCAAACATCGGTTGTTATTCGCTTTTTTTTTCGTCTTTGGTGGGACCTCAAGGAAAAGTTTTTTCCTTTGAACCGGACCCCGGCAATGCCGAAACTTTTAAAATAAATGTTCAACTCAACAAGGCTCGAAATATTTATTTGCACCAAGTGGGTTTGGGCGCCTTCAATGAAACAGCGAGCCTTTATCGATCATCCGCGAACATTGGGGACCATCGATTCGGGGTATCTGAGTCGGAAAAAATAGCCAGAGAAAAAGTGACCGTAGAAATCAGAACTTATGATGATTATTTTTTCAACTCCGAAATCACTCCGAATTTTGTCAAAATGGATTGCCAAGGATTTGAACCCCATATTCTTGAAGGGATGAAAAATTGCCTTAAGAATGCACCTCCCATTATTATGACGGAGTACTGCCCCCATCTCATTCACCGAAGTGCGAGTTCGCCTTTTGAGATCTTTTCGTTTATTGACAAAAACAGATTCTACCCATTTTTTATTAATTTCGAAAATTCCAACGGCCAAAATCTTCTGCCGGCGACTTACGAACATCTATTAGCTTTTACGAGTCAACTGATGAAAAACCAGGAATTCACCGATTTACTTTTGGTGCCTCAGTCAAAAATGGAATGGCTTCAGACGAAAGTGAGGTGGTCGGCGCGACAAGATTTGAACTTGCGACCCCCTGCTCCCGAAGCAGGTGCTCTACCAGGCTGAGCCACGCGCCGTTGTTGTGTACCTACACTCTTTTTTAGCCGCGTGGGATTTTCGCGGCTATCCGAATCTTTCCCTTTGCGGGGTCTTTCGTGTTCTTCGCTTGCTGCCGCATTGAGCGGCATCAAGCTCAAGCGCTAGCCTTTCCAGCACATTGGGATCCTAAGCTTAGAATTCCACGTGGACAAGTTGTCGCG